>ERZ1694980.17-NODE-17-length-165032-cov-21.904017_pt1 | contig 165032 bp, 174 predicted proteins | sample MGYA00581606_ERZ1694980 | MGnify/ENA primary metagenome ERZ1694980 (study PRJEB42213, sample SAMN07424368) | human gut metagenome | biome: ENVO:00009003; feature: ENVO:2100002; material: ENVO:00002003 | host: Homo sapiens | place: USA | collected 2014 ...
GTAGAACGGTTTGCGTTCGCGGGTGCTGCGGGGGTGGGGTTCTGAGCGGGTGCCGGGTCTGCCGGGGTCTGCGGGTTTTCTGCTGCACGGATTTCCTCGGTCAGGGTGTCGATCTCACGCTGCAGGGAGTCGAACTCGGCCTGTTCGGTGTCGGTCAGGCTGCGATTGCCAGCCTTTTTTGCGGCATCGAGCAGTTCCTGCTGCCGCTTGATCTTGGCCGCTCTGATCTGCTTCTTGTCCATAGATGGGTACCTCCTATATGGAATTTTTATTGATCTGAAGCTGGCGTTCCAGAATGTCCAGCGGTGTGCCGGGGCCGATTTCCTCGACCTGACGGCCAACGCCCACCGTGCTGTCTGCCGGGATGCTCACAATGCTGACCTCGTAGGGCCACCATTTGCGGACCACCTCGGCGGGGCCAGTGAAGCGGCCATCCGCAGTTGTCTTTCCTGCCAGAACTTCTTCGATTGTGTCGATGCGGTAGCCTACCGATACACCCTTGAGCGTACCGCTCCGCACCTTTTGGTAGATGATCTCCGACTGTTCGTCGGTGTCGAACTCGATCTCTGCGTAGCAGCGGTGGTCGTCGCCGAGCCATGCCCGGATGATCCTGCCGATGACCGAATCCCGATTGTGGTTGAAAAGCACCACGCCGATCTCGTTCAACCGGGCGAGATCAACGGCCCCGCTTGCGTGGTCGAGGATTTCATTGCCCCACCAGCGTTCGTAGGGTTCCTCGCTGGAGAACGACAGGGTAAACTTGCGCTCATTGCCCTCGCCGTCCATTGCTCGGATGGCTCCGCTGAAAAGTTCCCGGTGCTGGGTATTACTCCGCTTTTCCGGGGGTGCTGCTGTCTGCTCCGCTGCCCGCTGCCGGAGTCTCGGTCTGCTGGGCGGGAGCTGTCTGCTGTTGCACAGCCTGTCCAAGGATTACACCTCCTAAATCGATACCGTGTTCTTCTTTGGCGTACTGAAGGACTTCTGCGATGTCGTCCACCTGAGTTTTCCAATCAGTGCCGTTTTCTGCGGCAATCTGCTTGAAGGTCTTTTGCCCTGTCTGAAGGGCGATCTTTGTGGCGGTCGCTTCCTTGGCCGGGTCAATCCACGGCTTCGGGTCCTTGACCCATTTGTGCTGGAAGAACTTCTGTTTGTCGCTCCAAAAGCCGGGGGCTTTGATGAGGCCCGCCAGAACCACGGAAATGACGAAGGTTTCATAGATCTCGTCCATGACCTCCAGAAGAAGTTCTTCGTCCTCGACGTAGGTCATGCCATCTTCGATGAGACCCTGCCGGGTGCTGGAGTAGTTGCTCTGCGACATATCGCGGGAGGTGGCTTCATAGCTCAGACCCTGACCCGCTCCAATGAGCCGCTGAAAAAGTTTGATGAAGCTGGATGCATCGGTCGCCTGACCCTGCGGGTTGACGGCGTACACATCGTCGCCAGCGTTCAGTTCCCGGATCATGCCGGGGGTCAGGGTCTTTCCGTCGTAGCTGGTGCGAGGCCCGGTCGCTGCATTCTGGCTGCGTCCAAGGCCGGAGGTCGGCAGCGACTTTTTGATGAACACCGAAAGGCAAGCCTCGATGCGCTGCTTCACGCTGACGGCGGTCATGAATTCGTTGCCATCTCGGATGCGGGTGATGGTCTGAGTCATGTCGGACATTTCCCGCAGCTGGGAGGGCCGCCGCTTGCTGAAGTAGAAGATCACGTCCTTGGCGGGGACGTAGATCGGCTCCATCATGGTGATGCCGTCCAGCGCATACTGCCGGAACCAATAACCGACCGGGCGGTTGTACTGGTTGTACTCGATGCCGCCGACAATGCGGTTGCCTTTCTCTTTGGTGTTCAGCTGGTTGCAGTCCAGTTCGTCCACCTCGAAGATCTGCAGCTGAAACGGCACCATGCCAGCGTCGGTGTATCGCTTCACAAAGAGGATGCCGCCGTCGACTTTCTTTCGGCGCACGGCCATGCGCAGCATCTGGTTGAAACTTTGGGTGCCGGTTACGTCGCAGTTCTGCTTTTTGCACCAGAGTTTCCAGAGCCGCTCGATCTCGCGGGCGGTGTCCTGATCGTCCATATAGGACTGGAGAACATAGCCGCTGCCGACTGTATTCCGAACGAACGGACCGACCACGGAGTTCATCATGTCGGAGTTTCGTTCGAGGTCTCTTGCTCTTGCCCGGACGGTGTCCCGGCTGTATCGGTCTGTAACCTCTGCGCTCTGGTTCGATGCGTACCAGCCGGAATTGAGCCGACTGTAGTCTCCGGCATCGTAGTGCCGGGCCTCGTTCATGTACTGCCGCCAGACCTCGCGCCGTGCGCCCCACTCCGGGCTGATCCAGCCGATGATGTTGTCAAGCCATCCCATCCCGGTCACCTCCCATCAAAAAATGCGACGTAGGTATCCGAGAAGAGGCCATTGTCCTCTTCGGCCGCGATCTGCGCCGTCAGGTCGTTCCGGGTGGCGAGCAGGAGGTTCAGGTCCGCACGGGTCAGGCTGCGGGAACCGATTTTATAGGACTGGCCGCCGACAAGCACTGCCTGAATCGCTTTGTTGACTTCTGCGAGAAGTTCGGCGGGGGTGAAGTTCCCGCTTGCAGCGATGTCTGCCATGTCATACCTCCTGTGTCGTGGCCGCTGTTGCAGCCGGGGTTGTGATGCTCGGTGTGGCCACCATGAGGATGCCACCGCCGAGAGAAGATCGGATCTGCCTCATGCCGTCGTTCGGGGCGAACGGGTAGAGGCCAACCTCCAAACCGATAAAGCCGGAGGTCGAAAGGGTCAGTAATCCAGACACTGTACTTCAACTCCCATCGCACTGGTTTCGTTCGCGGTGACGGTGACCTTGTCGGTCATGTCGGAGGTGCGGGGAATCAGCCGGGTGGCGATCACCTGACTGGTATTTGCCGGGATGGTTACCTCTGCATCGAGGATGCCGCAGGTGATGTACCCGGAGGTGAAGTTCTTGACCAGAAAGCGGCTGCCGGATGCTCTGAACTGGAACTCCACCGGGGCACCGCCTGTGGTGGGATGACGAATAACTTCCATGATTTCATTCCTTTCATTCCTGAAGCCAGTCCTCGTTTTGAGAGATCCAGCTTTCTTCGGGTGTTGGCTGTTCCGGCTGCGGTGCGGGTGCTGCTTCCTCCGGCACGGCCTGAAGATGCAGGGTGCGTACTCCCTGAATGTCGGCTGCGGCCAGTGCGTAGACCTCGCAGTCCAGATAGTGGTTGTCTGCGTGTGAGCTTTTCTGCACCCACCGCTGGACCACGCTGCCGTTGCTGGCCTTGACGTTTATTTTGTGTTCGGCGGTGACCATCTCGGCGTACTCCCGGTCGCACCCGGAGTAAACGGTCCATCGGCCAGCCTCATCCAGCTTTCGCTTCATGCGGGCGGCGATCATGTCCTTGTACTTGCCGCCGTCCACCAGCACCAGCGGGGTGCCATAGGCTTTGCTGGTTGCCTTGTTAACGGTGGACACTTTGTAGTGGGTCATCATCGGATTGCTGGAACCTTTGCAAGGGATTGCCCAGTCGGAGTTGTTGGCGCAGAAGTCGTAGACGCTGTCCGAATCGTGGCCGGAGTCAATCAGTGCCAGATCGACCGCCATCGGCGGGCCGCCGTCCTGCCGTGGGTATTGCAGGTTCATCACCTGTTCGACCTCGGCAAAGCTGAAAGCCTGACCGTGGGCGATGTTCTGCGAGGTGATGAAATCGCCCCACGCTCTGATCGTCCAGTAGAGGCAGTTCTCCTGCACGTCCACGCCGCCTGTGAGCAACTTGGCCCACGTCGGAACCATGTACTCCGGCAGATCGGTCTGCCGTTCGAGGACGAGGTCTGCGCTGGTTTTGAGTTTGGTGTCCTCCCACGGCTCTGCCAGCCAGCTGTTCACAAAGTTCTGCAGCTTCTCCGGGTCGTCCTTGCTGTCCAGAAATTCATTGACAACCTCCGAAAAGCGAACAAACGGCGAGTAGAGGGTGTTCATCCAGAACGCCACCTTTTTGACCAGCTGGGTCTTGGATTCCACGGCTCTCCACTGGCCCTCCCGGAGCATCTGCGGCTTGTGGCGGTCGGTAATGATGCCGCCGCACTTCTGGCAGACGTAGTAGCACTTGGCTGCCCGGTCTGCGTTGGAGAGACTTTTGTCGCCGGGGAATTTCATCTGCGCCCATTTGAGTTCGATGAATTTCCCGCAGTGTGGGCATGGCACGAAGTAGTGCCGGACCTCGTCCGCGCTTTCGAGGGCTTTCCAGATGGGGCCTGTCCGAAGCGTCGGGGTGGAGGTCATAAAGATTTTTCTGTTGTGGAACGTCTTTGTTCGTTCCGTTGCCAGCTTGATGGGGTTCGCTTCCTTTTTGCTGGCTCCGGGATACTTGTCCACCTCATCCAGAAAGAGAAAACGAATTGCCTTACTTGCGAGGCTTGCCGGGGAGTTTGAGCCGACCAGTGAGAGGTACATTCCGTCAAACTGAAGCTCCATCACGGAGGATTCTTCCTTGTGGTACAGGTTTTTCAGTGTCGGGGATGCCAGCAGCATCGGTTCGATGCGGTTGGCGGACACGCTCTTGCCGAGTGTGTCGATGGGGTAAACGACCATTGTTGGGGAGGGGTCCTGCTGCACGATGTAACCGATGCAGTTCAAGATCACCTCAGTGCCGCCGACCTGCGATGGCTTGATGAAGTCGATTTCCTCCGTTTCATAGTTTCGGAGTTCGTCCATGATGCCCACGAGGTATGGGGTCTTGTCGTTCATCCATGGACCAGACACGGATGCGGTCTTGCTCTCCAGCATTCGATACTTTGCCGCCCACTCTGAGACATTGATGTCCTCTGGCGGGCGAAGGTAGCGCAGGGCCTCTTTTTGGTAGGGGGTTACCAGAAATTTACGAATCCGGGGCTTTCGGTTTGCTGCCATTGCCCTTGTCCGGGATTTCTGTTACTGCGGCCAGATAGAACGCTTCGAGTTGTCGATTGACCTCCCCCTGCAGGTCACGTTCTATCTTCCGGGCTTCTAGTGGTTCGACGTAGCCGCTCACCATGCTGGTCAGCCGTCCGGGGAGCGACATGGCAAATTTTTTGAAGGTCGTGAAGAATCGACTGTAGTCCTCTTTGACCTTTTCCACGTCCACAAGCTGCCCGGATGCAACGGACAGCTTCATGTTGTGGAGTTCGCCCTGCGCTTCTTTCAGGGCGATATCGGCCTGAAGTTTTTGTTCTCTCAGGTCCATTTCTTTTTCGGAGCGGTTCTTGCCGTAGGCTTTGTCCGAAAGGTATTTGACGTACTTCTGGATCGTGGGAACCAGATCGTAACGTCTACCCTCCGGGGTCTCGGTCGTGGGAAGAACGCCCTCCTGTGTGAGTTGCTGAATACGGCGGACGGTTACTCCGAACAGTTTGGCGATGACCTCCACGCGGTACATGGAGCCGCCTGCAACTTCGCCTTTATCGTTCAAATAGAGCCCCCCCCCGCTGATAGCTAGTTGTAATTCGTGGTCTGTCATACGGCGGTTAGAGCTTCTCTGCCTTTTGCCCGGTGTAGGTTTCCCACCGCTTTATGATTACGTCGCAGTTCTTCTCGTCCAGTTCCATGCAGAATGCCGTCCGTTCGAGCTGCTCTGCTGCCATCAGGGTGGACCCGCTCCCGGCGAAAAAGTCACCGACCATCCATCCGGGGCGGCTAGAGTTGTTCATCAACCGTCCGATCAGAGGTACAGGCTTCATGGTCGGGTGCATATCGTTTCGGGTCGGTTTCGGCTTAAAGTGAACCGTGGTCTGATCCTTGTATTCCCGGAGCATCTGGTCGATGAAGGCCAGAAGTTCCTGCTTCTTCATTGACTGGAAGTCGGGCAGGTCGTCCAGAAGAACGGTGTCCTGTGTGCGGTCATTGATGAAGTAGTGACCCGCTCCCTCTTTCCAGCCGTAGAGAATCGGTTCGTGCCGCCACTGATAGTCTTGGCGACCAAGAACAAATGCGTTTTTCTCCCATATCAGACACTGGGCCAGTTTCAGTCCGGCATCAGAATAGGCTTGCCGGAACTGAAGCCCGGTACTCTCGGCGTGAAAAACATAAATCGCTGCGCCTGTGCGCATGGCATCGTTCATGGCCTGAAATGCGGCCAGCAGAAAACTGTAAAAGCTGGCCGCATCCATGTGGTCGTTCTCAATGACGCTGTTCGTGCGGCTGTCGGTCTGGTCGAGGTAGTCGTTCAGAAAACCAACTTTTGCGCCGTAGTCCACGTTGTAGGGCGGGTCAGTGATTACGAGGTCGAGTTTGTTCCCGGCCATGAGAATTTCCGCATCGTCCAGAGACGTGGCATCGCCGCACATCAGGCGGTGGCGGCCCAGCTTCCAAATGTCGCCCCGGCGTGTGACCGGGGTTTCGATTTCTTCCTTGGCTGCATCCGGGTTGAAGTCGTCATCATGGGCTTCTTCCGGCACATCCAGCTGCTGGATCAAATCTTCGAGGTCGTCCTGATGGAAGCCGGTCACGGAGAAGTCGTAGCCGTTGAGGTCAAGATCGGACAGGAGGTCTTTCAAAATCTGAAGATCCCACTTGCCGGTGATCTTGTTCAGGGCCACGTTGATCATCTTTTCCTTGGCCTTGTCCCGGATGTCCAGAACGACGACCTCGGCTTCTTCGATGCCCATGTCCATCATCACGGTACGCCGCTGGTGTCCTTTGATGATGGTGCCATCGTAATTTATGACGATGGGGTCAGCGTAGCCCAGCCCCTGAATGCTGGCCTTTATGTCCTGATACTCCGGGTCCTCCGGGGTCAGGGCTTTTCTGGGGTTGTAGGCGGCGGGAATGAGGTCGGCCAGTCGCCGTCTCTCCATCCGCATGGGGTTGGTCTGCTGCATGGCGTTCACCTCCTATGTGGGGTCTGAATGGGGTTTGCGTAACGAAATGCTAAATTTTTTTTGGTTTTCAGGCGAAAAACCTCCGGGCCTTCCTCGCCCCGCATCATTCTCCGGGCGGGGTAGTACCTACGCCGTGGCCGGGGAGGGGGTAGCCCCTCTCTCTCCAACACAAAGGCGCACCGAGCGTGGTTGCGGGGTGCGCCTTTGTCCGTGAAAAGGTATAAAGGAGAGAACACAACACGATGCCTACTCGTGATTGGCTTGGGCGGGCTGGCCCTTGTCCATGCGACCATTGTATTGACTTCTGGGGTCTCTTTGGGTATCTTCTTTCGCTGCCATGCGGTTGCCCCGCCTCGACCCCGCTGCGCCCCTGCGCCGCTCTGTACTGTGGGGCTGTGCTGCCGGGTGTCCACGGTTCCGAATGACCTTGCTCCCACGCCACACAGGGGCTGTTTTTACCGCTGGTAAAAGCAGGGCCAGACAGGGGGTGCTTTGTTTCCGGGCGCATGGTTTTGTGCTTTTTTGAATCCCTGAACACGGCGCAAAATTTCCGGGCGACAGCCGGGGCATGGAATCCGGGGCGTGCGAGGGGTGAGCCTAAAATCCAAAATGGAAAAAGAAAAAGCCGGGGCATAGCCGGGAGCCTTGGCCGGGATTTCTCTGTGCGGGAATTCCCAGTGTGCTGCCCCGGAACTATGCCCCGGTCTTTGTTTTTTAGTGGCCGTCCTTTTCTGTGCGCTCGACCCTCGCCCTGAACTCGGCCAGCGTGGTGCGCACCTTTTTGTAGGTGTATAGCCATTCCAGCCCTGTGCTGTACCGCCTGAAGCACGGTGCCCTTGACAGGTGGATGGTGCGCATGATTTCGTTCCACGGCTTGCAGTCGATGTGGCGCATTTCCATGATCTCCCGCTCTACGGAATCCTGCGGGAGGAATTCGAGGACATCCATAATGTCCAGAATGGCCGTCGCTTCGATCTCCGACTGCCGGGCGATTCTGTCCTCAATTTCGGCCATCTTGATGGCGAGGGATGTGTTTCGACCGTTCTTTCCGGCTGGGTCCAGTTCTGTTCGAATGTCGACCAGCCTTTCCCGCAGGATCTTCTGCCGCTCCTTTGCTCGGTAATATTGGCTCAGGTATCGCTTGAGGAAGATGCGCTCATCCTCGCTCATCTGAGACGGGTGTTTCTGCATGGGAGGCATCCTCCTTTTGGGCAGTGTGCGGAATGAGGGCGTAGATTTTGCCGCCTCTGAACACCAGCTTATAGACCGCCTTGTCCTTGTTGTCCCAGTCGTAGATCTGGAATCCTCGCTCCGAAAGAACGCCGATCATCATGTTGATGGTCGTGACGAGGGCTGGAATCGGGAGGGTGCGCATCCCGGCCAGTGCGTCCTCTGCCGTGCGCTGCTTGGCTTTTGATTTGATGCTGAAAGGTTTCGGCTTAAAGGGGATAGTGTTGCGCTGCTTCTTCATACCAGAACGCTCTCTTTCATAAATTGGCCAATGCGCCGGAGAATGATTCTGTACCACTTCTTCCGGGTTCTGGCCCGCTTGTGGTACATAAGGCTGATCTGGCGGTCCGTGGCCAGATTGAAATAAAAGGCCATGTTGCTGGCATAGGAGCGGACAATCTTCCACGAGGTTTCCTTGAGCAATTCGCTGATGCGCCTGAAGAAGTCCGCCATCCTCTGCACGGCGCATTGTGCTGCATTCCACAGGGTATCAATCGCGTTTTGTTCCATTTTTGATGACCTCCAGTGCTTCGTCCGGGAGACACGCAAAATCTGCAACGCCCCCGGCCTTTCTGATTTTTAAGATGGTTGCGACCTGATTCGGTGACGGCTTCCCCACAAAAGGCCGCTTTGCCTCGATGCCGTAATACCTGCCATCAATGATGACCAGAATATCCGGGAACCCTTTTTCACTGTACACGCCAGCTGAAATTTTCCGAACGAATGCGTCAGGGTACGCCGCTTTGATGGCTTGCATGATTCTGGTCTGATACCACTGCTCCAGCGGGATCTGGTCTCGGAGAATGTTGGCCACTTTTTCTGCGGTCAACTGGAGGCCGAGCCTTTCGGCTGCCAGATGCCGCACATCTGCCGAGGTTCTGGCCCCGCCGTGGTACCACTCGTGCAGGAGGTTTCGGGTAATGTTCATGTGTTCAGGTCCTCCAGTTTGTGCGAAAGGTAGATGATCTGTTTGAGAATTACATGGGTGCAATCTGCGACTTCGTCCATGTCATTCTGCTTTTGCTTTGTCCAGTTGGGGTAGCTTTCTGCAGCGGCCTCCCGGTAAACCTCCGAAATAATGTTATAGGCGACCTCCAACTTTGCATCCCGCATGAGCGCAGCCTTTTCCTTTTCTTTGGCCCTTGCCCTGCACTCGATTTCTTCGATCAGCATGGTGCGGCCTCCATGAACACAGGCTCGTCGCTATCGCTGGGCAGAGCCGGGTTGTCGGCGTACTGACCTGCGCTGTTGCTGGAATTCTCGGCACCGAGTTCCTGCCACTCGAAGCCTTTTTTGTTGCCGTCCTTGTCCTCCATGAAATTCGAGGCCATCATGTCGGCGGTGTGGAGTGCCCAGACGATGGGGTATTTCTGAATCGCTGCGGCGAGGCTCATGGTGTCGGTGTGCTGATCAGTGAAGCCCATGTGCCACCAGATGGCGTACATTTCCTCCGAGGTGAGCTTGATGTAATTCTTGATCAGCATGGCACTCTTGGGGCCGTGGCCGAGGGGCATCAAATCGTTGACCGTGTAGAACGGCACCTTTTCCCATTTCCCGGTCTTTTCGTTCTTGACGTTCCGGGTGCTGGTGCTGTAGAAGTAGGTCTTGCAGATGTCGTGGAGCAGGGCGATGAGGATGACGCTCTCATCCTTAACCTGTGCGACCGAGGTCCCGGCTACCATGTAGAACCATGCTTTCGTGCCGTCCTCGTTGGTCTGTTCTTCCTGAAGCAGACCACGGAGGGCATCCAACACATTGAGGCTGTGCTGCAGGAGGCCGCTCTCGCAGGAGAGGTGGAACTTCGTACTTGCGGGTGCTGTGTAGAAGTCGCTCTTGCGGATGTAGTCCATCAACTTGTCGGTGCCGGGCCGCTTGACCTTGGCCATCTCCGATTCAAACCGGGCGATCAATTCTTCCTTGTCCATATCTTGTCTCCTTTGATGTGAGGGGGAAAGGCTGCGCCTTGGTACTCTCCTTTGGAGTCCATCCAGTAGCCTCCCTCGTTGGTGAATGAATCCGAATCGTTTCCCGGCTGGCCGTTCTGCCAGAAGAATCCTGTGATGTGGTTCCTGATCCAGCGGTGGCCGTCCGGGTAAACGTGCCAGAAGTTGTGTTTTTGCCAGTAGGGTTCGTAGGCTTCCTCGGTGCGGTGGTAAAGCTGCCAGACGAGGTCGAGGAACTTGTCATAGTCGAGGTCATCGATCAGGGCCTTTCGGTATTGGTCCATGAGGGCACCCGGCTGACTTTCCTCGGCGAGGACGGCGGCGATCTGTTGCGATAGCTGCCGATTCCCAGCGATGTCCTTTGGGTGCATCGGGAACGGCATCCTCTCCCGAAGCCGGGCGGCGAACCAGTCAGCAAGGTCGGCCATTTCTTTGGTCAGCTTCTGGTAGGCTTTGCCGTACTTCGTCTGGAGGACTTCCAGCGGCACCTGTTCACGGTTGGTCTTGAGCTTCCTGAAGGTATCGTTGAACCGGGCCATCATTTCCCGGTCGTCGTCCGAGGCGGGCATCTGCATCACTCCATGTATTTTTTGGCTTTGAGGTTCCATTTGAGAGTGGTCTCCTTGCCGCAATCGCCGCAGGGATAGCTAAAATCCGGGCTTTCGATGTTTGTCTGTCCGTAAGTGTGCCGACCGCAGCTGCAGTCATATTCAAACAGTGCGGTGTTTTCCAGCGAGAATTTTGCACCGCATTCTTTGCAGGTCCACTCGGTGCGGTAGTCCTTTGTGAAAGCGACGAACTCATCACCGCACTTCGGGCATCTCAGTCTCATCAAGCCTTTTGCTCCTTCGGGTTTCGCTGCCTTTTTGGGAGTTTCGGTTGGCGCAAGGTGGAAGGATGCGAGATCCGGGCGGTAGCAGACGGCATCGAGTGCATCATCGTGCGAGGGGGGCTTTCCTCCGGCTCATCGGGAGCAACTTCGGGCGGCTCCGGCTCGACGAGTTCTTCCGGCTCCTGCTGCTTTGCCTTTTCGGTCTGCTCCTGAATGACTGTCTGAAGCGCAGCGGCATTCTGTTCGGCGTTGCTCGGTACCCCGGTCAGGCCGCTCTGAACGGCGAACTCTGCGATGTAGGCGTTCATCTGATCGGCGATGAGGTCCTTTGCCCGGAGCAGCTGCTGGGCGTTCTGGCAGGTGATCGTCATGTCCAGCCGGTCCTCGTACCCATCGTTGATCACCAGATGTGCGCTATAACTGTAATCATGCATTTTCTCAATCCTCCCAATTTAATGCTTGGCCACACAAGTGGCAGTATGTGACTTTGGAAGTGAGCGGGATGGGGGTCCATCTCCCGCAAGCCGGGCAACCAAAGTTAGCCTCATCAAGTAGCTTCGGCTTGATTGGGATTCGTTTCTTGAGCGCATCCATTCCCATCCGACAGGCTTCCTTTACGGTTTCGAGGCTGTCGTAATTTTCCAGGTGTTCCGGGTCGAGAATCTCGGCGGCCCGCTCGTAGGTCATTTCCATTTGCAATGCCTCCTGTTGTGGTTTCGGGTGCTTGTTTCGCCTAATCGGTGGGAATAGGTGAAACGGCGTTTTGCCTTGTGGCCGTGCGGCTTTCTGGGTTCCGTTTCACCTGTTTCACCTATTTTGAAACACACACCGTATTTTTAAGAATTTTGCAATTTTGCACTAAAATCTTGCAAAATGCAAAAATGCGCAAAAACATATTGTATTTTGATTTTAGGTGAAATAGGTGAAACAATCTATTAAAAAGCCGCTTGGCTGCTTGACTTTTTCTGTTTCACCTAATGTTTCACCTAGCGTTTCACCTAAGATTAGGTGAAACAAATTTTAGAAAGGAAGGTCGTCTGTGTCGTCGATCACGGTGAAGTCGTCCTGCATCGTGGTCTGCGTGGCTGAGGTCTGGAACGGAGCCGCTGCCGGAGCCATAGGTGGTTCCTCTTGGTCCATCTGATCTTCGAGATCGTCCATCGGGTCCTTGTTCTCTGCCAGCTTGCCGATGAAGAACTCGACAAAGCGGCAGCTACGGTCGCCGAATCTTCGCATGGTGGAGTAGGTGATTTTTCCGTTCTTCTCCCGGTACATACTGATCAGCCCTTTGTCGGCCAGATATTTCATGGTTTTCCGGGGGCTGTACCCGGCTTTGGTGAGGGCCTGATTCAGCATGGAGGGGAAAATATAGACCGTGTTGCCGCTCTCGTTCATCATGCCGAGGCAGGTGCCAATCACCTGCGTTCCGAAGTATGATTTGTTCGACATGACCCAGTCCACGATGAACTGCGCAGCGTTTTCGTTCACATCGGTGGAGTTGTTCTCCACCTGTTCCTCCAAAATGCTGGCAGCCATGATCTTGGCCTTTTTCCACGATTCCGGGTGGATGCCCAGCTGCTGCAGAACGTCGGCCTCGTCGGTGGGGTCGCCCTGCTGCTGCGTGTTGAAGAACCAGCTATCGATCATGGCATCGGCCAGCGCAACTGCGGAAATGCCGGAAACGTGGGAGCCGTTTTTGCCGTTGGCCATTGCGTGGACGTAACTCTGCATCAACTCGAAGGCATCACAAATGGTGCGCTCCGGGGTGGCGATGATCCTCTTGACGAAGGCCGGGCCAGCCCAGCCGCAGTCCATCACGGACTGCTGGTGCATCAATCCGGCATCCCGCTCGTTGTCGAACGGCCCGCCGTAAAGTTCCAGCACACGGGTGGAGACACCTGTTTGCGTGGTCTCGGTGCTGAGTGGTTCCTCGCCGGTGGCCAGAGCGACGGTGCGCCATTGCTGGGTGGCCTGAATGCCGCCGCTCTTTGCGCCTCTGATCTTGCCGGTGCCGGATGCGATCATGTAAACGATTTTTTCCAGCCCGGCCTGATTGTTGCCAGCAAGCTGCCGCTCATCGATGCCGAGGGGGAGGTCGCAGTAAAAGGCCGCCGTCCGTTCGAGGCCGACCTGTGTGGCGTTGAAGTTGACCATCAACCGCTCCGGGTCTCCCCATGCGGAGAGGGCTGCTTTCAGGGCTGCGGTCTTGCCGCCCTTGGAGCCGCCCCAGTTGTACACGAAGAAGATGCGCTGCTTCACGATCCGCAGGAGCGGGGCGGCAAAGCTGGCTGCAAGGATGAACCTGAACTTTTGGCGGCTGCGGTGCGGGGCCATGTGTTCCACCCATTTCTCAAAGGTTCCGTTTTGGCAGTAGGCCGTGGCCATCGACTTTTGCGATGGGTCAATGTCCAGCGTAATTCCGTCTGCGTGTCCGGGCACAAACCTGTTGCCGGGCTGCCATCCGAAGGTGGAGGTGCTGTCCTCTTTGGGGATGATATCGATGTTCTCGGCCTCAAGACTTCCGAGGAAGCGGACCACCTGCTTCGAGTTCTCGCTGGTAATCGTGCAGCCGAGGTCTGCGAGGGCGGTGATGCTGCGGCTTTGGAAGATCACCGATCGGGGGTAGATGGCACTCTGCCAGATGCCGTCTCGCTTAAAGGCTACCTCTATTTTTTCTTCCCCGGTTTCGATGCTCTGGAGACGCTTGGTCAGGATGATCGGCGTGCGGCAGCAGAGGACCGGCTGGAACTTCTTTTCGTCGATCCGGCTGATTCCCTTGTCTGAGTAAATCCAGCCCTCCGGCTGTCGGAGACTGATCGGTGCGCCGCTGATCGCTTCGGGGATGTCCTCTTTTTTGTAGTCCACAGGTTTTGCGGTTTTCAGGGCATCCCGGATCAGCTTGGCAGCCTGTTCCCGTCCATGCTTGATGTAAAGGTCGGAAGGGTCTTTTTCGCCGAGAGCCTTGCAGCTCCACTCGTAGACCTCGCCCTCGTAGCCTCCATCCCGGAGGCCGGTGCAGATCTTGTGGATGAAGGTGTCGCCGCCGCCGTCCGGCTCGTGGTGCAGGTACAGCTTCAGGCCCTGAAGCACCGAGGACTGTTCCGGCTTGAACATTGAGGCCCCCGGTACACCGATGGCCGGGATGCCCATGTACCACAGGCTCTGCGTGTCGCTCTCGCCCTCAACCATGACCGCGTACCCGGCGTTGGCAAATTCAGGGATGCGCCACTCACCGTAGAGGCAGATCTTGCCGGAGCTGCCGGTGCGCCAGCGAAAGTCCTTGTGGGCGTACCGCTTGCGGTAGGTAGATTCTTCTCCGGCTGCGTTGTAGTAGGGAATATAGAGCCATGCGGTGCCGTTGTTGCGGTCTTTCCGGGTTTCGAGGCGGCAGGTCTTGGTCAGCCATTCTTCCGGGAGGTGCTTTGCAAAGGCGTACTCGGCAAGGCTGAAATCTTCGAGGACTGTGGTCTTTTCCTTTTTGGCGGGTTTCGGGGTTTCGGCAGCAACGCCGTATTTCTCCAAAATCTGCTTGTATGCCTCTTTTGTGTCTACGCCATGCAGCTCTGCCCAGAATGACACGAAGTTTCCGCCCCGGTCCTCTGCGAAGCAGTGCCACTTGCCGGTCTTGAGATCGACCGAGAGGCTGTTGTTCCTGTCCTCATGGAAAGGGCACAGACCTGTCAGCTTATCCCCGGTGAGCTTGTATTTCTGAACCACAGCGGTGTACTCGGCACGGTAATCCACCACCTTATCAAGATCTATCTCTCTTGCCGCCATGCTGCCTCCACCGCCATTCTTTCTTGAATTTCATATCTGTTCCCCTTTATGCCTTAAGGGGAGCCGCCTCGATGCGGTTCCCCCTGCGGGCATGAAATTTTATAGGGCTGCTGCCTGATTAAACAAAGGGGAGATCCTTGTCTTTGTCGGTCACGTCGGTGAACTCCGTATCTGACACCTGAACGTCCAGTGCGCTTTCGTCTGCCGCCATGGTGTTGCTGGAGGCCGAGGTGCTGTAGTCGTCCATCGTGATGGCAATCTCCTTGTACTTTGCCTTGATCTCCTGCCGCATGGTCTTGGCGGTCTGAGCAACTGCCGGGGGCAGGATGCCACGCTTGTCGACCACCACGGTGGCGTAATTGATGCCGTTGGCGTTGGTGGCCTTGGCCAGCTTGAAGCCGACGATCAGGTTGGTGTAGGGGATGCCCTTGGAGGCCATGATGCGGGTGAGGGCCTTGTTCACTTCCTTGATGCTCGTGGGCGGCACCGTAAGGAGATAGAGGTTGGGGTCGTTGCTGCGCATGAGGTAGATCCGGCGCATATTCTTGCAAGCCTTGCCCTTGCCGCCATTCGGGTCGCTGCCGTACTGGTTGCAGGGGCACTTGTCGCATTCGCAAATCTCGCCGGTCCGAATGTTCAGGCCGGACTTGCCGTCCATGCTGGAGCAGACCGGGATCTTGTCCTCCGGGTTGGTGCTGCTGCCGAAAGCGTTCGGCCAGTAACCGTTCATGCGGTGCGTGAACACGATCACGCCCTCGATGTCCTTGAGGTAGTCCTCATCGCCGTCCTCGTCGCCCTGCACCGTGAAGGCAAGGTTGCCGCCAGAGGGAACCTTGATGGTTCGGCAGTTGATGCCGGATTCATCGTCCAGATCGTCCATCTGATCCTTGAGTTCGGCTGCCAGTTCCGGGTCGAGACCATCGTAGGCGGTGGTCAGGGCGAAGTTCTCAACGGGGGCCAGCTCGGTGTTCTTTTTTGCGGTTGCCATAGTATGTGTCCTCCTATTTATTCTTCATCGTCGGCTTCAGCGTCGGCGGGTTCGGCTTCTTCAAAACCATCATTTTCTGCTGCGGCCTGTTCCAGCGGGGTGGGGGTGTCGTCTTTGCGCTCGGCTTCGTAGAGGTCGTTCATGGTGCGCTTCATCTCGGCTGCCATGACAATCGACAGGGAGATCAGCTCGCTGACCCGGTTGTGCAGGGAACTGACCGCCTCGACTGCCGGGTAGTTGGGATTCGCCAAGGTGCTGAGAAGGGTGTCCATGTCATTCCGAACGGACTTGACCTTTGCGCTGATCCGGGTGAAGTTGTCGGCGGCGATGCCGTATGCCTCGTGACGGTTGTGCACGGCGGGCGGGTTGTAATCCTTGAGCATATCGTAGGTATCATCGATCACGCTGGCCACCCGGCAGTCCACGTCCTGCTGGAGATTGGTGCGCAGATCCATCTCGGTCTGCTGGTAGTTCTGGTTCGCCATTATTTCTTTCCTCCCTTGGTGGCCCGGCTGCTCTCGCGGCGGCGGGTGATGTCGTAGGTGTCGAAGATGCTGATGCACTTGGCGAGGTCCTCGCTCAGGCCGTCGTTTTCCTCGACGTATGCCTTGATGGTGGACTGGAGGGTGCGGGTGTTCACGCTCTCCACGATGATGTCGCCGAGGCCCTCTTCCCGGAGGGTCTCAAAGAAATTGATGCCCTCGCTGGCCAGCTCCGCTTCGGACTTCTTGTTGTAGATGGTCTTGGGGGTCAGGGTGAACTTGAAGCCGCCGACCGAGATCGAGGGGCAGTCATCGTCGATCATCTGCTGTGAGATGTTCGCTTTGGCTTCCTCGATCAGGGCGTTGTTGGCCTTGACCTCATCGGCCAGTTCTTCCTTGCGCTCCAGAAGGCTCTGGTAATCGCGTACCATGTCTAACAGTGTCATTTGTGTTCTTCCTTTCTGTTTAGGCGTTCTATTTGCTCTTGCTCTGCCCGATCGTCAGCTTCGCCAGCTTTCCGGCAGAGAAGGTATCCAAAGGCTCCGATGGCTACGAGGACTGCGATGGTCAGGATTGCTCCGAGCATTTGTGAACCTCCCATTCTGCATGATCAGCTGCGCACCGAGAACTGCGGAGGACGCAGGTTCCGTCTGCGATGACCGAGCGGTCGTCCCAGTATTCGGTTGCACCGATCTTCCGGGGGTCCGTGCCGTATGCCTCGCGCCACTCCGGGAGGTTCTCATTGATCGCGTCGAACGTCAGGCCCCATTCGGTGCAAGCGGCTACGGCCTTTTCCAGCATCTGCCCGCCCCGGCAGGTCCATAAAATCAGGTATGCGCCCTGCTCTTGGCACTGCTTGGCTTTTTCGATGACATGCCAGTTCGGTTCGCCGATGTCCGGGTAGGCGTTCTGGCAGATGGTGCCGTCGAAGTCCAAGGCAATAACAGGACGTGGCGGCGAGTCGTGATTATTCATTGCTCTCATCCTTTCTTTTCTTTTTCTGGGGTGCCCGCTGCCGGGCGGGTGGTTTATCCTCAAGCTGCCCGCCGGGCGGTTTCCCCTCGGCGATAGCTTTGAGCAATTTTTGGTAGGCATCGTACACCGCCAGCTGCTGCGCCATACGCTGATACTGAGCCAGCTCTTTCGGGGTGCCGTCTAAAACCGGGGTGCCGTCCACGATGTAGATTTTCAAAAGAACTGCCTCCAGTCATCGACCACCGTTTTGGCGAGATCCTCTTTTTTGCTCAGGGACTTGAGGATGGTGCTGTCCACGGTGTTCTCGGCTACGAGGTGGATGTATGTGCAGGTGTTGCGCTGGCCGATACGGTGGATGCGGGCGAGGCTCTGCGAGTAGGTGGCGTAGTTGAATGTGACGCTGTAGTAGACGCAGGTGTCGGCTGCGGTCAGGGTGATGCCGGTGCCCGCCGTGTCGATCTGTCCGACGAGGACCATTGTGGAGGGGTCTTTCTGGAACTGCTGGACGATGTCGCCCCGCTGCTCTTTCGGGATGGCTCCGTAAATGGCCACGGTTTTCATGCCGCTCTTGCCGATGATGCTCTCCGACCTTTTGATGATCTCCAAGACCTCCGGGATGAACCGGGCGAAGATCACCAATTTCTTTTTGCCCTCCAGAACGTAGTCTTGGATGATGTCCGAGAGGGCATCGAGTTTCCCGGTGCTGACCAGTTCCGGCTTGGCTGCATCGTCGGCGACGAGGAAGCCGCCAGTGAACTGCTGCAGCCGCAGGAGTTTGGTCAGAACCGTGGTGGCGGTGATTTTCCCGCCGTTGTCCAACTCGGTGAAGCTGTCCCGCCGCAGACGGTCGTAGATGGCCCGCTCTTTGGCCGAGAGGATGATGCTCCGGGTCTGGAACGTCTGCTCCGGCAAGTCCAGGGCTTCCTCTTTGGTCACCCGGTAGGCGATGGAATGCTCTTTGCGGATGAGTTCGTCGAGGTCCTTATACTGAACGATCTGCTTGCGGTTGAAGCCGCCCATCACGGCGTAGCGGTTGCGGAAGGCGTAGAAGTTGGTGCCGAAGATGGTCGGGTCGAGGAAGCGGTACTGACTGAAAATGTCCACCGCCTCGTTCTGCACCGGGGTGCCGGAGAGAATCAACTTGTACCGGGCCTTGTCGCCAAGTTGGTGCATGGACTTGCTCTGGGCTGCATCGTGGGTCTTGATGCGCTGGCTCTCGTCCGCGATGATCAGGTCGGCATCGTACTCCAGCAACTTTTCAAAGATGCCGTCTCGCCACGTCGATTCGTAGTTGATGACAGCCACCTTGAGGCTCTGGAAGGGAAACGCTTCGAGGTCGGCGAGGGCCTTGAGGCGTTGGGGCTTTGTGCCCAGCAGCGTCTTGACTGTGTACCTGAAGTCGGCATAGTCTGCAAATTCTTTCGGCCAGACGGCACAGACGGAGGTGGGGGCCACGATCAGCACCCGCTTGATCTTGCCGAGTTTGTACCCGGCCCCGGTGACGGCGATGGCGGTCAGGGTCTTGCCGCAGCCCATCTCAAAAAGGAAACCGAAGCCTTTACCCATCGCTATCACCGACTTTCTTCATCCCCTGAAAATCAGCCATGCCATAGCTTCCATCCTTGCAGCTGTGAAGATCAAACTGAATCGGTGCATTCCGGGATTCAAATTGCGGGGTAATGCCAGAAGATTCGAGGACCGTGTACATGGTAGCCTTGGATGCCGTGTCCTCGTCGCTTGTTCCGGCGTTGTAAAATTCTTCACCGCAAAGGCGGCATTTATAGATTGCTCTGTATTCGCTCACTGGTTCGCCGCCGCCTTTCCTGTCCATGCGCACTCGCTGCACACGAACTTTGCGCTGGGGTAGATCTGCTTGACCAGTTCGGCGTTCCCGGTCTGAAGCCAGCAGTCCTGCCCGCAGATCGGGCAAGTGGCGGGCTTCCACTCTGGGTTGCAGGGGTTCGGCACGATTCTGCGCAGGGGCATGGTGGCGAAGATGTGCCCATTTTCGGGCAGGGGCTGCTTGGTCTTTTCGACCTGCATGAATGTTACCTTTCGTCTCATCCGATTGCGCCTCCCAACAGTCGGGTACCGCACCAGTGGCAGTGCGAGTGGTGCGGGTTCACCCTGTGATTGCAGTCCGGGCAGTGCCATACGCCGTCCTTTTTGACCGGCTGCGACGGCACCTCGTACTTGGCATGGAGGTTGCCCCAGTCCTGCAGGAGTTTCTTGTTCTGTGCGATGTAGCTGATTGCCTCGGCCACCGAGAAGCAGTTTTCCTCGCAGAGCTTCTTGATGATCTCGGTGGCTGCGTTGCAAGCGTCTACGTCGTCCTGCCAGATCTTCTTGTCGGGGTCCTGCTTCCCCTCGCCGGGGAGAAAGGATGCGCTGTTGTCCTTGATGCTGTCGATCTGGCCGAGCAGCGAGGACAGGCTCATTTTGTGAATATCGCTCATGTTGTGTTTCCTCCGTTCGGGTCAACCCACCCGAAAACCATTGCAGCCATGTTCGCCCCACGGACTTGATGCCGGAAAAGTTTCATCTTGACCGGGTAGTCCAGAAGCGGCTCAGGGCTGTCGTTCATGCGCTCCTGATCGACGGCGGCTGCCGTGTCGTGGAGGCTCTGGCGCAGGGCTTCAATGTGGGGTGGAAGTTTGACGATGCTGGACAGTTTGTCCAGAAGTTCGATGTCTGCGGTGCCGGAGAGGGTCTGCGTGGTTTTTGACCACTTCATCTTGCCCCAGCTTTTGATCACCGCAAACTGGACGGTGTCGGCCTCTTTGATGAGCAGGGTGTTTTCTATCAGGGCCATTTTCATCGGTCTGCACCTCCGTTCGCTCCCATGTACCGCTTGCGTCCCTTTTCACGGTGCCGGTCCTCATGGTCGCGGTGATAAACACCAACGTGCCCGGTCATGGCTTGGTTGTATGCGTTCTCGGCTTTCAACTCCAGCTTGTACTTCTGGTACTGCGGGCAGGTGTCGTGGCAGATCGTGTGTCGGTCTGGGCAGTCCTTGCAGAAAGACTTAACCATGGATGTGAATCCTCCCATCTTTCCAAGCCCGGTATTTTCCGTAGCTCACGCCCAGCCGCTCCGCTTCCCGGACATCGTTTTGGAGGGAATCCTCCGGGGCGTGTTTCGGCTTGGTCCGTTCTACGACCTCCAGCTTGTTGTTCTGAGCCTTTTTTCGGTCGTGCTCGATCTGCCGGATGCGGAGACAGGAATCGCAGAGCGTCTTGTTGCTGGCGACTCCGACCATCTTCTTTCCGCAGCGGATGCAGGTCCGCGTCCATTTAAGGCTTTCAGCTTTCGCCACGGTCAACCCCTCCGTTCCTGCTGCGGATACTCAGGGTTTCGGGCATGGTTCCGGGTGATCTTGCCGTAGCCTTTCGGCTTGCTCCACATCTTCCAAAGCTGGCGGCGGGCATCCTCCGAGACGATCCAGCCGGTGCAAGCCAGAAGCCCGATCAGGGCGATGGCGAGGCTAAAATAAAATGGTGCCCTTGCTGCTGCCCGGCCCCAGTCGTAACCGAAGCGCATCAAGATCTGGGTGGTGGTGTCCACTCCGAAGTTGAACGCCTTGCCAAGAACGGCGAGGACTGCTGCGACTGCTGCGGTAATGGCGGCGGTGACTTTTGCGTTTCTCATGTATCCTCCTTTCGGTTCAGGCGATGCCCTTGGCGGCCCGCTCTGCTTTCCATCGTTCGTACTCAGCCCGAACCTCCGGGTTCTGGAACTCTCGCTGGATGGCATCAAAGACCAGCTGGCCGATGTTGGCCCGCTCTGCTTTGGGTATCTTCTTGGTGTCAAGTCGGGGCATCGTGCCGGTGGTCGGCACAGCCTTGAGGTTCTTTGTGCTGGCCATCTGGCATGGCTCCTTTCTTACTGGGTATCGTCCGGCTGAGGGTCATCGAACTGGTATTCGACCTCTACACGCTGGAGTGCGAATTCAATCAGTTCGGTGGCGATGCTGGAAATGGAGCGGCTTGTTCTGAGGGCTAATTCCTGCACCTGCTTGTGGCAAGCCGGGGAAAGCCGGACGAGGCAGTTGCCGCTGGGCTTTTCTGCGCTCTTAATGATGCACTTATCCATGTGTTCTCTCCTTATTTTTACGTCCTGCCGAGGATGTGGTCGGTGGTCGTATCGAAAAGCCGTGCAAGGTTTACGAGGTCGTGAGCCTTTATTCCCAGCCGCCCATCCTGCCATCCTTGCAGCTTTTCAGGATTAATGCCGAGGGCGATGCACATCTTTCTCTTGCTCAGATGCGCTTTTCGCCGCTCTGCTTCGATGTTGGGGAATCTCATGCAGCACCGCCATTCGCGGTGGCCTTGTTGATTCTGGCCGCGATCTCAATGCCGATGATTACGGATTCGGTGTTCTGAATGACGGCATCCCGCTTATCTTCAGGGACGCGGGAGAGAAGCTGCATGAACCGTTCTGCATCGGCAAGCTGTTGAGGGGTGTATTTGCTGGTGTCCTTTGCGTTCATCATGGTGTCAACCTCCTTTGCTTTGGACTATCTAAATTATAACTTAGACAGCCTAAATTGTCAAGCTATAAATTTAGATAATCTAAATTTTTATCTTGCTTTACCGTGTTGGATGGTGTATAATTAGGACAAGGAGGTGAAAACGAAAATGGAAACCATTGCTGATCGAATCAATGAAATCCTTAAAATAAAAGGAATCAAGAAAACCGAATTTGCAAAGCGGATAGGCATCAGCGATTCCAGCGTTTCTACCATGTGTTCTGGCAAGTCAAAGCCGAGCGGACAAACGATTACAATGATCTGCCGGGAATTTGGCGTGAACCCTGAATGGCTGCGGGATGGCGTTGGAGAAAAATTCATTGCTGCTCCGTCCGCTCCGTTGGATATGATGGCGAGAAAATATCGGCTCAGGCTGAAAGATTACGTCTTAATTGAAAAGCTGGTTAATTTGAGCGAAGCCGAGCGCGACGCTCTGTACCGTTTCATGGTTGATGTAATCGCTGCTTCTACCGCTTGTGGGGCAGATCCGAATAGCTATGTTTTTGAGGAAGGGACACCAAGCCCGGAAGAAACAGCCGCTGCTGAGGCGGCTTATGAAAAGAGCTTAGGTATTGCGCCGAGCACGGCTGCATCTGCTTCGAGTACCACCGAAGACACGGCCTGAGTCGACTGAAGAAATAAGCATCTAGGTAGTGGCTGAGGGCCTCCCCCTGTGAAGCCGAAAAGAAAGAGGGAGAGCCGTCCGTGTGGGCAGCTCTCCCTTTTTAATATGGAAAGGATGGCAATACTTATGGTGTGGTCTGAAATTTGGGATTCTTCGATTCACTCCCTGCCGGAGCAGGTGAAGCGTCGTCTGAATGGTGAGAAGATCAAAGCGGATGCGATCACGGTCAATGTGGAAGAACAGACGGCGGTGGTCGTCGGCTCTGACCCTGAACCGTACCGGGTTTCGCTGTCGGAGTGTTCCTGCTTCGACTTTGCCAGCAGGGAGTGGCCCTGCAAGCACATCTACCGTCTGGCTTCGGAACTTGGAATGTTGGAGGACTGGCCGAAGGTCAGTCGTAGTGGAAGCAAGGCTGCGCTGGAAGACGCACAGGCTGAAATTGAGCGGTGGAGGCAAGAGTTCCTTGCCGGGAACATCTCGGCAAAGAAATACGTCAAAATCGCGGACGCTCTCATGTCCAAATAAAAAAGCCGCCCTCGGTGGGCGGCGGGAGGTTGCTCTGAATGTGTGCAAAAAAGAAACCGGCCATGCTTGAGCCGGATATGCAGGATGCCGTGATCTACACTCGGTACTCGTCTCATAACCAGCGGGACTGTTCCATCGAGCAGCAGGTGGCGGACTGCGAGATTTTTGCCCGGCAGAACAACCTCCGGGTGGTGAAGGTCTACGCCGATCGGCATCTGTCTGGCACTACCGATAACCGCCCCCAGTTCCAGCAAATGCTGAAGGATGCCGCTCACGGCCACTGGGCTTATGTGATCTGCTGGAAGATCGACCGCTTTGCCCGGAACCGCTACGATTCGGCCACATACAAGTTCCGGCTGAAAAAGGCCGGGGTGCGGGTCCTCTATGCAAAGGAGTCCATCCCGGACGGCCCGGAGGGGATTCTGCTGGAATCCGTGCTGGAGGGGTCTGCTGAATATTACAGTGCAGCCCTCGCCCAGAATATTCGCCGGGGTATGAAGTTCAACGCCGAGCAGTGCAAGGTGAACTCCGGCTCCATCCCTTTCGGGTACCGCAAGGGGCCGGATGGCCGCTTTGCCGTCCATGAAGCAAACGCCGAGGTCGTGCGGGAGATCTTCAGAAAGGCTGCGGCGGGGATGCCCTTTGTGGACATTGCCAACGACCTGAACAGCCGGGGGCTGAAAACCAGCCGGGGCGGGCGGTGGAACAAGGGCAGCTTCCGGCTGCTGATGAACGAGGCCTATATCGGGGTGTATCATTTCTCGGACACCCGCATCGAGGGCGGGATGCCCGCTCTCATCGATCAGGGCACCTTTTGGGCGGCGAATGAGCGGCTGAAAGCAAATAGCAGCGTCCGGGGCCGTCACCAAGACGGCGGGGACTACCTGCTGACCGGGAAGCTGAAGTGCGCCCACTGCGGGTCCTACATGATCGGCTTCTCCGGCACCGGGAAGAGCGGCGAACTGCATTACTACTACGGCTGCCAAAAGCGGCGGCGGGAGCGGGCTTGCAAAAAGGCGAACGTGCCCCGCGAGTGGATCGAGCGTGTGGTCGTGAAGGCCGCTCTGGACTACGTCCTCCGGCCTGACGTGATGGAGTGGATCGCGGATGCCGTGATGGAATATCAGGAGCGGGAGGCGGCCTCGGCGCAGCTTGCCGCCCTGACCGCCGAACTGGAGGAAAACCAAAAGGCCACCGACAATGTGATGAAGGCCATCGAAGCCGGAATCATCACCTCGACCACAAAGCAGCGGCTTCTGGATCTGGAGGCCAAGGCCCAAGATCTGAAGCGGGCCATCGAACTGGAAAAGTTGAGCCACGTCCGGCTGGAGCGTGATCAGGTTCTCTTCTGGCTGGATCGCTTCCGGGGCGGCAGCTTGCAGAGCCAAGAGTTCCGGCGCAAGGTCATTGATGCCTTTGTGTCGGTGGTCTACCTGTCCGATGATCACCTGCGGATTGCTTTCAACTATTCGGGGGGTTCTAACGCCGAGGCCGACTTTGACCTTGTCATGGACGCGGAGGCGGCGGCTGGCGAACTGTCCAAAAAGTTCGCACAAGGTCACGTCACCTCCACCAACATAAAAGCCACCTGAAAACTTACGTTTTTCAGGTGGCTTTTGCTATATCTGCTATTCTGTTACGCCAGATCCGGCAGGATATCCGACCACAGAGCCTGCTCCTGCCGCAAGGCATCAAAGCAGCAGTCCAGATATATTTTGTTGACCGCGGCAAAAATGGTGCTGCGCAGCAGCAGACGCTCGTCGTTGAGCGTAGTCTCCGGCTGGGCTGTCTTGCCGCCGAACACCACGGAAAGACTAGTCTCTAACTCCTCGCAGAAGATATCGTAGGCTGTCCCGGCGGAGCAGTGCTCCCGCTGCATTTTGAACAGAGTGTCGATGTTTTCGATCGAGAGCACGGTCTTGGAGACTGCAATGTACATCAGGGATGCGATCTGATCCCGGGTGTATTTTTTGCGGATGGGGTGATCCACCACCCCTTTTTTGACATAATTGCTTACCATGGACGGGGTCAGTTCTACCCCGCAGAAGCTGCGGAAGTAGCCGTTGACGAACTGCACCGTCTGGTCCAGATACAGCCCTACCGAGGGAAGATCGTTGTACCGGGGCAGGGCAAAGCCCGCAGCACACGCCGCAACGCGGAGTTTGGTTTCAGCTTTCATAGTATCTTGTTCCGTTCATGCTCCTGCACTTTTTGCAAGCAGGAACGTTGTTTTTGTGCAAAGGCAGAGCAATTGCTTTCCGCAAAAGTACTTCTGCCTGTGAAATAGTATACCGCATTTTGGAAAATTGGTCAACGGGCAATGAAAACTTTGTAAAAGAATTTGAGAAAACAGTTGACAGGGTTTTGAAAAACTGATATGATGGTCACGGACAAAGGAATGACTGCGGCGTGCGCCGCTTGAAAATGGAGAAAAATATGAAAAGCAAAATCGTTGTAGATTCCTCTGCAAATGTGTACGAGCTCCCCGATGTGGGTTTTGCCTGCGTGCCGCTGAAGATCCTGACCGACGAGCAGGAGTATGTGGACACCGCAGAGGTGGATGCCCCCGCGCTGGCTCAGATGATGCGCACCTATAAGGGCCGCACCAGCACCTCCTGCCCCAACATCTCGGACTGGATGGCTGCCTACGAGGGCGCAGACGAGGTGTATGTTGTAACCATTACCGGTACGCTGTCCGGTGCCTATAACGCTGCACTGCTGGCGGGCGAGGAGTACGAGCAGAGCCACGAGGGCGCGCGGGTCTTTGTGCTGGACAGCCTGTCTACTGGTGCGGAGTCCCGGCTGCTGGTGGAGCGTCTGGCGGCGCTGATCAAGGCAGGCAAGCCCTTTGATACCGTATGTGAGGAGATCCGGGCGTACCATGAGCACACCCATCTGCTGTTTGCGCTGGAATCTCTGGCAAACCTTGCCCGCAATGGCCGCGTGAAGCCCGCTGTGGCTGCTGTGGCGCGGATGCTGGGTATCCGGGTTATCGGGCAGGCCAGCGATGCCGGTGATCTGGAGGTTCTTTGCAAGACCCGCGGCGAGCACGGCGCACTGGAGCGCATGGTGCTGGAAATGAAGGCGCACGGCCTGACCAACGGCCGGGTGCACATCGACCACTGCTGCAATGCTGCCGCTGCGGAGCGGCTGAAGCACATGGTCCATGCGGTGTTCCCGGAGGCCAAGGTGGAGGTAGGCAGCTGCGGCGCGCTGTGCAGCTACTACGCGGAGTACGGCGGCCTGATGGTGGGCTACGAGGACAACGAAGCCCCCACCGTCTGAGCGGAAAATATATAATAGAATCTTGGTTCACCGGGGCATCTGCGGACGCTCCGGTGAATTTTTTTTACGAGGAATAATTCCGGTGCACCCGACACCAAAAACTTGCAAAGGGTGAAAAACCGCGTTATACTTAACCGTATTGAAACACGGAAAGGGGAGATGGTATGCTGTTCCGGTTGCCGATCGTCAAATTTTTCAACCGCATCCTCAACCGCATCACGGTCACGGTGGTGCTGGTGGCGCTGCAGCTTGCATGGCTGGCGTGGGTGTTTTTTGCCCTCACCACCGGCACGGCGCGGGTGTGGGTCACCGGGGCGCTCAACGGGTTAAGCCTGCTGATCATTCTGTATCTGGTGCGCAAGGATGAAAACAGCGCCTATAAGGTGGGTTGGATCGCCCTCATCGGGCTGTTGCCGCTGCTGGGCGGGGCACTGTATCTGGCCTTTGGCAACAAGCGGCCCTCCCGCCGTCTGCGCAGCAAAATGCAGGCGGTGGAGCAGGCGCACCGGGCAGACCGCGCTCAGCAGCCCGGACAGACCGCCGGGCTGTGCGATGAAAACCGGGGCGTGAGCCGCTACCTGACCCAGTACGGCTGCTATCCCGCATGGAAGAACACCACCGCCCGGTATTTTTCCTGCGGTGAGGCCATGTACCCGGCACTGCTGGCCGACCTTGAAAAGGCGGAAAAGAGCATCTTTCTGGAGTTTTTTATCATCAGTCAGGGCAAGATGTGGCAGGGCGTAGAGGATGTTCTGCGGCGCAAAGCGGCGCAGGGGGTGGACGTGCGGCTGATCTACGATGACTTCGGCAGCCTGCTGGGTCTGCCCAAGGACTTTGTGGTGCGCATGGAGCGGGCGCATATCCGCTGCATTCCCTTTAACCCGGTGGTGCCGCTGCTCTCGCTGGTGATGAACCACCGCGACCACCGCAAGATCGTGGTGATAGACGGCAAAGTAGCCTACACCGGAGGCATCAATCTGGCCGATGAATATATCAACGCGATCACCCGCTTCGGCTACTGGAAGGACGCGGGTCTGCGCATCGAGGGCGCTGCGGTGTGGAACTTTACCGTAATGTTTCTGGATTTCTGGAATGCCTTCCGGCCCTTTGAGCAGGATTACAGCACCTTCCGTCCGCAGCTTGCGGTGCTGCCTGCCAGCGATGGAGTAGTACAGCCTTACGCAGACAGCCCGCTGGACGAGGAGCCGGTGGCAGAAACGGTCTATCTGGACATTCTGGCACAATCACAGCAGTACGTTTATTTTTATACGCCCTACCTTGCCATCGGCGAGGAGATGCTGGACGCGCTGCGCAACGCCGCCAAGCGCGGGGTGGATGTGCGGCTGGTGCTGCCGGGCATCCCGGACAAAAAGCTGGTGTTCCGGCTGAGCCGCTCGTACTATCTGCCCCTGCTGCGGGCGGGGGTGCGTATCTACGAGTACACCCCGGGCTTTCTCCACGCCAAGTGCTGCGTCAGCGATGACCGCGCGGCGGTGGTGGGCAGCATCAATATGGACTACCGCAGTATGTTTCTGCACTTCGAGTGCGGGGTGCTGCTGCTGCAAAACAGCCAGGTGCTGACCCTGCGGGACGATGTGCGCCGCACCCTGCCCCAGTGCCGGGAGGTGCAGTGCGCGGACTGCCGCACCGGTCTGGTGGGTACGGTGCTGGACAGCGTGCTGCGGCTGTTAAGCCCGCTGATGTAAACATTTGCTCATAAAACCCGCGCGGCGGGGTACACTAGCTCCAAAGCCTGCGTCTGCAATGCAGGCACGGAAAGGGAGCGTATGTGACGATATGAAACAGGCATCGCGTTGGTTTTTGTGCTGCACGCTGGCGGCAGCACTGACATTGACCGGCTGTGGCGGGGGAAACTCCGGCAGCAGCTCCGGTTCTGTGAGCGGCAGCACCTCTGTGGGCAGCAGCGCGGCGCAAAGCGCGGCGTGGCGCACCGGGCTGGGGGTCCTGACCGAGACGACCGGCACAGACCGTGCGGGCAACATCCACACCGTAGCGGCTGCCGTGCTGCTGGATGCAGACGGCAAGCTGGCCGGGGTAACACTGGACGAGTTGGAGCTTTCAGTCAGTGCGGACAGCACCGGCAAGGTGACCACCCCCACCGACACCCGCACCAAGCGCCAGAAAGGGAAAGACTACCCACTGGCAGAGGTGTCCGGTCTGAAAAAGGGCTGGGCAGAGCAGGCAGATGCCTTTGGCAGCTGGCTTGAGGGCAAGACTCCGGACGAAGTGAAGAAGCTGAAAACGGATGCGGACGGCAAGCCCACGGAGGCAGACCTTCTCTCCGGCTGCACCATCGCGGTGGACCGTTACCGGGATGCTGTTGTCCGCGCCTGCGAGAATGCACAGGTGCTGGGTGCTGCCCGGGGCGATACGGTCAAACTGGGTGTAGAGGTGGCCGAAATGCCACAGGGGCTTGCGGGCACAGACGACAAGGACGCGCAGGTGCAGGCTAAGATCACGCTGGCGGTGGTGACCATGGACGAGAACGCCCGGGTGACCAGCGCCATCGGCGATATGACCGAGCCGGAGCTTTCCGTCAGCGCGGATGGTACTGTGTCTGCCCCGCGGGAGCCGGTGTACACCAAAAACGAGCTGGGCGACCGTTACGGAATGCGCAGCGCAAGCGCGTTAGGCAAGGAATGGTACGAGCACAGCGCAGGCTGGTGCGGCTATCTGAAGGGCAAAAACGCCGTGGAGATCGGCAAGCTCTCCGCAGACGGCACGGATGCCGACCTGAAGGCGCTGTGCACCATCTCAGTTACCGACCTGCAAAAAGCGGCGCTGAAGGCCATGGCGGAGCAGTAATCATAAAAACAGGATGTCCCTCTGCACAAAAAGTGCGGGGGGATTTTTTATGGATACCCCCTCAGGCGCAAAGCCGGAAGGGGTATGTGCACACTTTCCCACAAAAAGCGGGCTTACAGGCGGGGCAAAGCAGTGCATTGTGCAAAAAATAAAGGTTTCCTCTTGCAAAACGGCGACAAACGCGCTATTCTATAACCACAGTTTACCACTTTAGCATGGTAAAATGGTAAATCGAGAGGGAAGCGGGACGCAGAACGTCCCCCATGGGAGGAAAAAGATATGAAACTCAAGCGTATTGCAAGTGCATTTCTGGCCGGTGCTCTGGCACTGAGCCTTGCAGCCTGCGGCGGCAGTGCATCCACCTCTGCTGCGGCATCTGCTTCCGGCAGCGCAGTCGGTTCGACTTCTTCCGCAGCGGGCAGCGATCTGGACTACATCAAGGGCAAGGGCAAAATGGTCATCGGCTACACCGTGTACGAGCCCATGAACTACACCGACGCCGACGGCAACTTTACCGGCTTTGATACCGAACTTGCCACTGCGGTGTGTGCAAAACTGGGCGTAGAGCCGGAGTTCGTAGAGATCAACTGGGACACCAAGGTGGTGGAGCTGGACGCCAAGAGCATCGACTGCATCTGGAACGGCATGACCCTGACCGAGGATATCATGGCCAACACCGCCACCACCAAGGCTTACGCCAAGAACGCACAGGTCGTGGTGGTCAAGGAGGGTACCGCCTATACCTCCACCGCCGACCTTGCCGGTAAGACCGTGGTGGCCGAGGCCGGTTCTGCCGGTGAAGCCGCCATTCAGGGCGATGAGAACCTTGCCAAGGCAGACTACGTTTCCAAGAGCGTGCAGACCGACTGCCTGATGGAAGTGGCTGCCGGTACGGCAGATGCCGCTGTGCTGGATCTGACCCTTGCCAACGCCATGATCGGGGAAGGCACCGACTATGCAAGCCTGAAGATCGTGGACGAGCTGAACGCCGAGGAATACGGCGTGGCCTTCCGCAAGGGCAGTGATGCCGCCGCCGCAGTGGACGCCGCCTTTGACGAGCTGAAGGCTGACGGCACCATGCAGGCACTGGCCGAGAAGTACGAGCTGGCGCTGGCCGACTGAGCCGGGCGTAAAACAAAACGATAGATGGGTGTGTTTTTGTGTCTGTGATCCTTGGGCGCCTTTCCGGCGCGTTCCTGCTCAACTGTGAGTTGTTTGCCCTTACGCTGCTATTTGCGCTGCCGCTGGGGCTGGTGGTGGCCTTTGGCTCCATGAGCCGGTGCAGGCTGCTGTCCGGTGCGGTAAAGACTTTTGTCTGGGTCATCCGCGGTACGCCGCTGATGCTGCAGATCATCGTCATTTATCTGGGCCCCGGCCTGCTGGGCATGAATAATCCGTGGCCCTCCGGCTCCGGCGGGCGCATGGTGGCGGCGGTGGTGGCCTTTGCCATCAACTACGCCTGCTATTTTTCCGAGATCTACCGAGGCGGCATCGAGGCGGTGCCTAAAGGGCAGACCGAGGCCGGGCAGGTGCTGGGCATGACCCGCACGCAGATCTTTTTCAAGGTCACTCTACTACAGGTGGTCAAGCGCATCCTGCCGCCCATGGGCAACGAGATCATCACCCTTGTCAAGGACACCTCGCTGGCAAACACCATCGCCAACAAGGAGATCATCATGATGGCCAAGGAGTACAGCGCAAAGGGCTTGATCTGGCCGCTGTTCTCCACGGCGCTGTTCTTCCTTGTGTTTGTAGGCGCGCTCACCCTGTTGTTCAACTGGGCTGAAAAGAAACTGGATTATTTCCGCTGCTGAGGAGGTTTTTAAGAATATGGCATTACTGGAAGCCTCCGGCATTGGCAAAAATTTCGGAGATACAAAGGTCTTAAAAGATATTTCTCTTACCTTAGAGCAGGGCGAGGCACTGGCCATCATCGGCTCGTCCGGCTCCGGCAAGACCACCCTGCTGCGCTGCCTGAACTTTCTGGAACGGCCGGACACCGGCATCATCAAGGTGAACGGCGAGACCATGTGGGACGCTGCCGACCCCGCCACCCAGCGTGAGAGCGAGATCCGCAAAAAACGGCTGCACTTTGGTCTGGTATTCCAGAACTTCAACCTCTTCCCGCAGTACACCGCCCTGCAGAACGTAATGCTGGCGGGTGAACTGCTGGCGAAGGAGCGCCCGGACTACAAGGCCAACAAAAAGGCCATCCATGCCGAGCTGGAACAGCAGGCACAGGAACTTCTGGCCCAGATGGGCCTTTCTGCCCGGGCAGGCCACTACCCGCACCAGCTTTCCGGCGGTCAGCAGCAGCGCGTGGCCATTGCCCGCGCACTGGCTCTGCACCCGGACATTCTCTGCTTCGACGAGCCGACCTCGGCCCTCGACCCGGAGCTGACCGGCGAGGTGCTGCGCGTCCTGCGCGACCTTGCCGACCGCAAGACCACCATGATCATCGTCACCCACGAGATGCACTTTGCCCGTGACGTGGCCGACCGCATCATGTTCATGGATGGCGGCGTGGTGGTGGAGGAAGGCCCTGCCAAGCAGCTCATTGAGCACCCGCAGGAGGAGCGCACCAAACAGTTCCTTGCGCATTACTCGGAATAAGCAAAATCACCAATTCTTGCGGCAAAAATTCGTAAATGTTGATGCAATGCAAATCTTGTAAATCCTGCGTCACTCCACTATAATATCATTCATGAATGTACACGACGTCCTGCCCCTTTCCGGCAGGGCGTTTTTCACGGCAAAAATCACGACATCAAGCCGGTTCCCAGTGTGGCAGGAGGATTTTATACTATGACAAAGGATATGACCCAAGGCAGTCCGCTCAAGCTGATCCTTGCGTTTGCGGTGCCGCTGATGCTGGGCAGCCTGTTCCAGCAGTTCTACAATCTGGCCGATACCATCATCGTGGGCCGCTTTGTGGGCGTGGAAGCGCTGGCCGCTGTGGGCAGCGTGGGCGGTTTGAACTATCTGGTGCTGGGCTTTGTGAACGGCATCGCCTGCGGTTTTTCCATCCCCATCTCGTGGACTTTCGGCGCAAAGGACTACAAGGAGATGCGCCGCTACACCGCCAATACCGTGTGGCTGTCCATCTTCTTTGCGGTGGTGCTGACCATTGTCACTGTGGCGCTGACCCGCTCGGTGCTGGTGTGGACGAACACCCCGGAAAACATCATCGACCTTGCGGATATCTATATCCGCACCATTTTTGCAGGCATCCCCTTCACGCTGCTTTATAATGTGACCAGCGCCCTGATGCGTGCACTGGGCGACAGCAAGCGCCCGCTGTATTTCCTGCTGGTGGCCAGCGTGCTGAACATCGGGCTGGACCTTGCCTGCATCATCCTGTTCAACATGGGCGTGTTCGGCGCGGCTTTTGCCACCGTGTTCAGTCAGGCTGTGGCAGGCATCGGCAGCCTTATTTACATCATGCGCCACTACCCGGAACTGCGCTGGAATAAGGAAGAAGGGCGCATCAGCGCTCCGCACTGCGCAAAGCTTTGCGCCATGGGCCTCCCCATGGGTCTGCAGTGCAGTATTACTGCCATCGGCAGCGTGGTGCTGCAGGGCGCGGTGAACGGTCTGGGCAGCGATATCGTAGCCGCGCAGACCGCCGGCGGCAAGGCTGCGCAGTTCCTCAGCGTGCCGCTGGAGAGCATCGGCACCGCCATGACCACCTACACCAGCCAGAATATGGGCGCGAAGGATCTGGGCCGCGTGAACCGCGGCGTGAACACCGCACTGGGCATCGGCTGCGTGTACAGCGTGGCCTCCTTCCTCATCCTGCGCGTGCTGGACAAGCCCCTGATCGGCCTGTTCCTGGACGCAGGCGAGACCGCCATTATGGCCAATGCGCAGGACTTCATATTCTGGAACAGCGTGTTCTACATCCCGCTGGCAGTGCTTATCATCTACCGCTACACCATTCAGGGTCTGGGGCACTCCGGCCTTGCCATGTTTGCCGGTGTGGCTGAAATGATCGCCCGCGCCATGGTGGGCTTCTGGTTCGTGCCGCTGTGGGGCTACTTCGCCGCCTGCATCGCAAGCCCGGTGGCATGGCTCTTTGCCTGCTTCTTCCTGATCCCGGCCTATTTTGTGGTGTTCCGTAAACTGCAAAAGGAAAAGCAGCAGGAAGCCGCCGCAAAGGTGCAGTAAGGGTTCATAAAAAATGCTTTTTCTTTTCGCCCTTTCATGCTATAATAACAAATAAATACGGCTTTGCCGTAACAGGGCAGGGGTTATAAGTCTTTGAAAAGCTGGTTTGCTTAATGGCTTCCCCCCAAGGGGTGAAGGCTAAGAGGACAGCTGTTTTCGGGATGAATAGCCGCACTGCCGGGGCAATGCCCGCAATTGCGGCGGGCGGGAAAATACAAAAAGAGAGGCGAATCGAGATGTTGGATATGATCAAATGCAGCACCGGCGGTGCGTACTATGCGCGCGGAGAGTGGGTGCCCGCAGATGGCAATGCACCCGCTGCACTGGCAGCAAAGGGCTTTGATGCCGCTGCCGTTGCCACGGCTAAGACCGGTACTATGGCCTACAATATTATGCAGGCACACAACACCAGCGGCGATGCCGAGAACCTGAAGATCAAGTTTGATGCCATGGCAAGCCATGACATCACCTTTGTGGGCATCATCCAGACCGCCCGTGCTTCCGGGCTGGAAAAGTTCCCCATTCCTTATGTGCTTACCAACTGCCACAACAGCTTGTGCGCTGTGGGCGGCACCATCAACGAGGACGACCACCGCTTTGGCCTGTCCGCTGCCAAAAAGTACGGCGGTATCTTTGTGCCCCCGCACATGGCAGTCATCCACCAGTATATGCGCGAGCGCTTTGCCGGCTGCGGCAAAATGATCCTTGGCTCTGACTCCCACACACGCTACGGCGCACTGGGCACCATGGCTATCGGCGAGGGCGGCGGCGAGCTGGCAAAGCAGCTGCTGGGCCGCACCTATGATGTTGCCCGCCCGGGTGTGGTGGCCATCTACCTGACCGGCAGTCTGCCGGCGGGCTGCGGCCCCCACGATGTAGCCATTGCCCTTGTGGGCAAGCTGTTCAAGAGCGGCTACGTCAAGAACAAGGTCATGGAGTTCGTGGGCCCCGGCATTGCTTCCCTGCGGCAGGATACCCGCAACGCCATTGATGCCATGACCACCGAGACCACCTGTCTGTCCTCCATCTGGGAGACCGACGAAGTCACCCAGCGTTTTCTGGCAGTGCATGGCCGTGCAGCGGACTACAAAAAGCTGGCACCGGCAGACCTTGCCTACTACGATGGCGTGGTGGAGGTGGATCTTTCTGCCATCCGTCCCATGATCGCCCTGCCCATGCACCCCTCCAACGCCTTTACCATTGAGGAGCTGAACGCAAATCTGGAGGACATCCTCCACGCCTGCGAGCAGGATGTGCAGAAGCTGATCGGCCGCAAGGATGTGCAGCTGGATCTGTGCAGCAAGATCGAAAACGGCAAGCTGCGTGTGGATCAGGGCGTCATTGCAGGCTGCGCAGGCGGTCTGTACGACAGCATCTACGAGGCTGCTTCCATCCTCAAGGGTCATACCGGCGGCTGCGGCGACTACGCCTTGAGCGTTTACCCCGGCAGTCAGCCCATCATGATGGAACTGGTGCGCACCGGCGTCATTGGCGAGTTGATGGCCAGCGGCGCTACCATCCGCACCGCCTTCTGCGGCCCCTGCTTCGGCGCAGGCGATGTGCCCGCCAACGGTGCACTGTCCATCCGTCACACCACCCGCAACTTCCCCAGCCGCGAGGGCTCCAAGCCCGGCAGCGGCCAGCTGGCCGGTGTGGCACTGATGGATGCCCGCAGCATTGCAGCCACCACCGCAAACGGCGGCATCCTGACCCCCGCCACCGACATTGATTACGATCCCACCGTGCCGGAGTACCAGTACGATGCTTCCAGCTACGACACCCGCGTCTATCAGGGCTTTGGCAAGGGCGATTACGATGCCCTGCTCAAATTTGGCCCCAACATCAAGGACTGGCCGGAGATCGCACCGCTGGGCGACAATCTGCTGCTGAAGGTGGCTTCTTATATCACCGATCCCGTCACCACTACTGACGAACTGATCCCCTCCGGTGAGACCTCTTCTTACCGCTCTAACCCCCTGGGTCTGGCCGAGTTCACCCTCAGCCGCAAGGACCCGGAGTATGTGAGTCGCGCCAAGGCCGTGCAGGCCGAGGAAGCTGCCCGCCGCGCCGGTGCAGGGGACGCTGCTCTGCTGGCAAAGGTGAACGCCGTGCCCGGCTGCGAGAAGCTGAGCTGGAACGATATCCAGATCGCCTCTACCATCTTTGCGGTCAAGCCCGGCGACGGCTCTGCCCGTGAGCAGGCCGCCAGCTGCCAGCGTGTGCTGGGTGCCGGTGCCAATATCGTTACCGAGTACGCCACCAAGCGTTACCGCTCCAACCTGATCAACTGGGGCATGCTGCCCCTGCAGCTGGCAGGTGCCACCCCCTTTGGTCTGGGGGACTATGTGCTCATCCCCAATGTGCGGGAGGCACTCAAGGGCGACCTGCAGAGCATCAAGGCCTATGTTCTGGGCGATACCGTCAAGGAGTTTGAGCTGTACATGGCTCCGCTCACCACCGACGAGCGCCAGATCCTGGCCGACGGTTGCCTGATCAATTTCTATAAGCACTAAGGAAGTAACCCGCTATGTCCTGTGACCTGCATATCCATTCCACCTGCTCCGACGGTGCTGTGCCCATTGAGCGGCTGGCGTCCATCGCCGCCCGCACCGGGCTGCACGCCATCGCCCTTTCGGACCACGACACCCTGCTCAGCGCTCAGTACGCCTATGCCCACACCGGGCAGGACGGGGTAGAGCTGATTCCCGCCGTGGAGCTGACCGGCTACGACTTTGAGCGCCAGCACCGGGTGCACCTGCTGTGCTACTACCCGGACGTGGACTGCCCGGCGCTGCGGGAGCACTGCGCCATCATGAAGGAGCGCCGCAACGCCTGCGCTTTGCAGAGCGCAAAGGAGCTGGAACAGCTGTACCCGCAGTTTACCACCGACCTTGCATGGGAGACCACAAAGGCAAGCGGGGTGCTGTTCAAAAGCGGGCTGATGCAGGCGCTGGAACTGCTGGGCCTGACCGATGGCAGCATCTACGGCGAGACCTACCACAAGCTGTTCGGGTGGAACCCCCGGGGCATCGTGCTGCACTCGCCGGAGTATCTGCCGGTGCGGCAGGTGCTGGCTACCGCCAAGGCAAGCGGCGGCGCGGTGGTGTTTGCGCACCCCACGGTGTATAAAAGTATGCCCCTGCTGCGGGAGCTGGCAGCAGAGGGCGCAGTGGACGGCATAGAGGTGTACCACCCCAGCAACAGCCCGGAGGACAGCGCCGAGTGCCTTGCCCTGTGCAAACAGTACGGCCTTGTGGCTACTGCGGGCACGGACTTCCATGGCCGCAACCACAAGCACCCCCACCCCATCGGCACCTGTACCGCACCGGACGAAGCCGCAGCGCAGCTGCGCGCCATCGCCGAAAAACGTAAAAGAGAGAGGACGTAAAGACCATGAGCAAGGAATTTTCTTTCCCGAACAAGGGCACCTGCTCCAAGCAGACCAACTTTGTGCTGAACGATGACCACACCATTGCATCCATCGAGGTCATCGGCGGCTGCAACGGCAACCTGAAGGGCATCTGCCAGCTGCTTACCGGCATGAAGGCAGAGGACGCTATTGCCCGTCTGGACGGCACGCTGTGCGGCTTCCGCAGCACCAGCTGCCCGGACCAGATCGCAAAGAACCTGAAAAAGGCTCTGGAAGAGATGAACTAAACCCACCGGAGAGCCGCTGCACAGAACCTTGTGCGGCGGCTCTCTTTTTGTATGGGAAGATTTGCTTAGAGAAACCCTCTCGGTCAAAGCCTTGCGGCTTTGCCAGATTCCCCCTTTTGTCACCTACGGTGACATCTTCCCCCGGTGCGGGGGAAGTCTGCCCTCTCAGGGGGAGCTTTTAAGAATCTCTTACGGTCAGCGCTGATAAAGCTCTCCCTTCGGGAGAGCTGGCGCGAAGCGCCTGAGAGGGTTTACTCTTTGTCACAATTTGTACGCATTTCCAGCAAATGAGGGCGGATGTAAAAAATCTATACACAGGGCGGGGTTTGTTTGTTGTTCCTGTTCACTTTGCGGGGTATACTGTTGCCATAGAGAACAGCACGATGAAGGCTGTGAAACGAAAATATGGAAGCAGGGAGGCTTTTTTATGTACTATTCCAGTGGCAATTATGAAGCTTTTGCACACCCCAAAAAGCCGGAGGGCGTGGATCATAAATCCGCTTATATCATCGGCTCCGGTCTGGCAGCCCTGACCGCTGCCTGCTATCTGGTGCGCGACGGCCAGATGAAGGGCGAGCACGTCCATGTGTTTGAAAAGAACGCACTGGCCGGCGGCGCCTGCGATGGCTACAAGTACGATATCGGTTATGTGATGCGCGGCGGCCGCGAGATGGACAACCACTTCGAAGTTATGTGGGATATGCTGCACTCCATCCCCTCTCTGGAGACCGAGGGTGCCAGCGTGCTGGACGAGTACTACTGGCTGAACAAGGAGGACCCCAACTTCTCCTTGTGCCGTGCCACCGTCAACCGCGGCGAGGATGCCCACACCGATGGTAAGTTCGGCCTGTCCGATAAGGGTGCCATGGAGATCATGAAGCTGTTCTTCACCCCGGACGAGCAGCTGCAGGATAAAAAGATCACCGATTTCTTTGATGACGAGGTGCTCAACACCAACTTCTGGATGTACTGGCGCACCATGTTCGCCTTCGAGAACTGGCACAGCGCTCTGGAGATGAAGCTGTACCTCAAGCGCTATATCCACCACATCGGCGGTCTGCCGGACTTTACCGCCCTGCGCTTTACCCGCTATAATCAGTACGAGTCCATCATCCTGCCCATGGTGCGCTATCTGGAAAGCTTCGGCGTGCAGTTCCACTACAACACCAAGGTCACGGATGTGAAGTTCGACATCCAGAAGGGCCGCAAGCTGGCAAGCTCTGTCACCGTGGAGCACGCGGGCGAGACTTCTAACATCGACCTGACCGAGAACGATCTGCTGTTCATCACCAACGGCGGCTGCGTGGAAAGCTGCACCGTGGGTGCACAGGATAAGGCCACTGGCTTTGACCCCACCATCCAGCCCGGCAACGGCTGGGATCTGTGGAAGAAGATCGCCGCACAGGATCCCTCCTTCGGTCACCCGGAAAAGTTCTGCTCCGAGCCGGAACTGAGCAACTGGGAGAGCGCCACCATCACCACGCTGGACGACAAAATCCCTCAGTATATCCGCAAGATCTGCAAGCGCGACCCCTTCAGCGGCCATACCGTCACCGGCGGCATCGTCACCGTCAAGGACTCCAGCTGGCTGCTCAGCTGGACGCTGAACCGTCAGCAGCAGTTCAAGGATCAGCCCAAGAACCAGCTGTGCGTCTGGGTGTACGGCCTGTTCAGCGATAAGCCCGGCGATTACGTCAAGAAGCCCATGCGCGACTGCACCGGCCGCGAGATCTGCATGGAGTGGCTGTACCACATCGGTGTGCCCGAGGATCAGATCGCTGAGCTGGCAGAGCACAGTGCCAACACCGTGCCTGTGATGATGCCCTATATCGACGCCTTCTTCATGCCCCGTGCCATGGGCGACCGTCCCGATGTTGTGCCCGAGGGTGCTGTGAACTTTGCCTTCCTCGGTCAGTTTGCCGAGACTGCCCGCGACACCATCTTTACCACCGAGTATTCCATGCGCACCGGTATGGAGGCCGTGTACACCCTGCTGAACATTGACCGCGGCGTGCCCGAGGTTTGGGGCAGCACCTACGATGTGCGCGCCCTGATCGATGCCACCGTGAAGCTGCGCGACGGCAAGAAGATCACCGACATGGATCTGCCGCTGATCCCGCGTCTGGCTTTGAAGGAAGCCTTGAAGAAGATCGAGGGCACCGACCTTGAGAAGTTCCTCAAGGAGTATAACGCCATCTGATATTTCCCTCTCCTCCGATAGACCCGGCAACGGGTCAACACCCCCCTAAAAAAGACCTCTCCGCTGCTCTGCGACAGGGCACGGGGAGGTCTTTTTTGTGTAAAAATGGTACAATATGCGTCAAAATAAAGCGGAACGTGAAAATAATTTGTGCCAAAAGAATGATTTTGGCTTGTTTGCGGCGGCGTTCTGTGCTATGCTAGAGCTATTGAAAGGGCAGGAGGGAAGAGCCTGCCTCAAATGCGATACGCCAAAAATAAAAGGAGGTCGTTTTCCTGTGAAACAACTTATTTCCCGTCGCAGCTTTTTAAAGGCTGCTGGTGTGACCGCTGCCGCTGCATCCATGGCCATCGGTGCGCCTGCCGCATCGGCCTGCTGGTATGGTGACAAGTCTGACGTTACCATCCTGTACACCAACGATGTCCATACCTACATCGACAAGCAGAGTCCCAAGCTGACCTACGCTGCCATTGCCGACCTGAAGCAGAGCTATCAGAATGCCGGCAAGGATGTGCTGCTGGTGGATGCAGGCGACCATGTGCAGGGCACCGCCTACGGCTCCATGGACGAGGGTGCCTCCATCATCAAGCTGATGAACGCTGCCGGTTACGATGTCGCCACCCCCGGCAACCACGAGTTCGACTACGGCATGGACCGCGCCAAGGCCATCATGAAGGAAGCCGATTTCCCGTACCTGTCCTGTAACTGGGTAGACCTGCGCACTACGCTGCGTGTGCTGCCCTCTGTCAAGGTGTTCGTGCGCGGCGGCAGACGCATCGCCTTTGTGGGCGTGACCACCCCCGAGACCTTTACCAAGTCCACCCCGGCCTACTTTATGGATAAGGCACAGCGCAAGTACATCTACGATATTCAGGGCGGCGAGGACGGCAAAAAGCTCTATGACGCCGTGCAGAAGGCCATTGATAAGGCAAAGCTTCTGGCAGATGTGGTCATCGGTCTGGGCCATCTGGGCGTAGACCCCTCTTCCTCTCCGTGGACCAGTGAGGAAGTCATTGCCCACACCAGCGGCTTTGACGCCTTTATCGACGGCCACTCCCATACCGTAATGGAGAACAAGCAGGTGCAGGATGCCTCCGGCAAGGCTGTCACCCTGACCCAGACCGGCTCTTACTTTGCAAACGTTGGCGAGATGACCATCGCTGCGGACGGCACCATTACCACCAAACTCATTCCCACCCACGAAGGCATGGACGCAGGCATCGCCGCCATGCAGACTGGCTGGGTGAACACCGTGGACGATATGCTGGGCGAGAAGATCGCTGTGGGCGACAGCGATTTCTACGTCTCTGACCCCGCCACCGGCAAGCGCCGCATCCGCTCTGCCGAGACAAACCTCGGCGACTTTGTGGCTGACGGCATCTACACCTACTTCAACGAGGTGGAAAAGCTGCACTGTGATGTGGCCATCATGAACGGCGGCGGTATCCGCGCCGACGTGCCCGCAGGCGACTGGACCTTCAAGACCTGCAAGCAGATCAGCCCCTTTGGCAACGTGGCCTGCCTGATGTCGGTCACCGGCAAGCAGATCCAGGACGCACTGGAGTTTGCAGCCCGCTTTGCAGGCGAGGATGGCAAGGAGAACGGCGGCTTCCTGCAGGTGGCCGGTGCTACCTACGAGATCCACACCGATATCCCCAACACTGTGCAGACCGACGAGAAGAACGTCTGGATCGGCAGCGCCACCGGCACCCCGCGCGTGCAGAACGTGAAGATCTACGATAAGGCTTCCGGCAGCTATCTACCGCTGGACCCGGGTGCTACCTACGCACTGGCCGGCATGAACTACACCCTGCGTAATCTGGGCGATGGCTTTGCCATGTTTGACGGCGCAGAGCTGATCAAGGACTATGTGTCCGAGGATTATCTGGTGATGTCTACCTACGCTATGATCTTTGACGGCGCAGATGCTGCGGGTCTGCCGCACCTGTCCAGCGCCAACAGCCCGCTGGCCGCTTACCCCGGCTACCTGCTCAACTACGAGCAGCCCTACGGCGCAGGCCGCATTACCATTCTGTAAATTTATATTTCCCGTGAAAAGGCGAACCCGGAAAGTCCTGCGGACTTTCCGGGTTCGCTCTATCTATAATATTTTTTCCGCGCGGAATCATACAAACAGAAAAGCCACCTGAGTTTCCTCAGATGGCTTTGTTCTGGTTGGGGATGAGAGAATCGAACTCCCACAAGTAGAGTCAGAGTCTACCGCACTACCACTATGCAAATCCCCAATATTCGATTGCGTTTCGCAGTGTGAGCCGCTCAACGTGTGCTATTATACGCGGAAAAGTGATACTTGTCAAGCGTGATTTTGAAAAAATTGCAAACTTTTTTAAAATGCGCGCACCAGCGGAGAAGTTTCTGCTTTACCATAAACTGGCATATTCTGCACCGGTCTCTTCATATACTAAAATGTACAAACCTTCAAGATACACAAAGAAGAGGAGGACGGCCTATGCTGGAACGAACCCATGCCCAGAACACCCAAACTTTGCTTTCGAGCCGCATCCCGCGGGATACCGAGCACGAACGCTATCACCCAGAACTGGAAGAAGAGCTGAAGGAATGTCTGTTCTGCCTGCGGCGCAATGAGATGATGTTTGATCTGGAGGTGGATACAGACCTGATCGAGCAGCGCATTTACGAGCGGCAGGCGCTTTTGTGTCGCTACCGGTACTTACTGGCCAGGGCGCGGGAGCTGGGGCTGCACACCGTCCTGACGAAGTATCAGCCTGCTGGACAGGTTTGAACAGGTTGGCAGCATAAAAATCTTGACAGAAAGCCCCTTGCGTGTTATCATAAGCAAAGATAAATGTGTACCGGGCTTTGTCCGGCGCGATGAAATTTTGAGAGCTAGAGAGGTTTTCTATTATGGAACGTATTAAGACCATTGCTACTCGTGACCTGACCAAGAGCGTTAAGACCGGCGGTTGCGGCGAGTGCCAGACTTCCTGCCAGTCCGCTTGCAAGACCTCCTGCGGCGTGGCTAACCAGCAGTGCGAGAACAGCAACAAGTAATTTTTGCAAACCCTATGCCGCCTTTGCCGGGCGGCATTTTTTTGTGTAATCTGGAATGGAGTGTAAAATGGTACATCAGTATCAATTGAACGGTTATAACATCGTGCTGGACACCTGCAGCGGCTCGGTGCACGTTGTGGACGAGGTGGCCTACGATGTCATCGCCATGTACCCGGAGCATACCGCAGACGAGATCGTTGCCGCCATGCTGGCAAAATACGGCAGCCGCCCGGACGTGACCGAGGAGGATCTGCGCCAGTGCATCGACGACGTGACCAGCCTGAAGGAAAACGGCAAGCTGTGGAGCCCGGATGTCTATAAGGACATGGCCTTCGACTTCAAGAACCGCAACACCGTGGTAAAGGCTCTGTGCCTGCACGTTGCCCATAGCTGCAACCTGAGCTGCTCTTACTGCTTTGCCTCGCAGGGGCGCTACCACGGCGACCGCGCCCTGATGAGCTTTGAGGTGGGCAAGCGCGCCATGGACTTCCTCATCGAGAACAGCGGCACCCGCCGCAATCTGGAAGTGGACTTCTTTGGCGGCGAGCCGCTGATGAACTTTGAGATGGTCAAAAAGCTGGTGGCCTACTGCCGTGAGCAGGAAAAGATCCATAACAAGAACTTCCGCTTTACCATGACCACCAACGGTGTGCTCATTGATGACGACGTTATCGACTTCTGCAACAAGGAGTGCCACAACGTGGTGCTGAGTCTGGATGGCCGCAAGGAGGTCAACGACCGCTTCCGCGTGGACTGTGCAGGCAACGGCAGCTACGACCGCATCGTGCCCAAGTTCCAGGAGTTCGTCAAGAAGCGCGGCGACAAAAACTACTATATGCGCGGCACCTATACCCACTTTAACACCGACTTTACCAACGATATCTTCCACATGGCAGACCTCGGCTTTACCGAGCTGAGCATGGAGCCGGTGGTCTGCGACCCTAGCGACCCCAGCGCCCTGACCGAGGCCGATCTGCCCATCCTGAAGGAGCAGTACGAGATCCTTGCCAAGGAGATGATCAAGCGCGACCGCGAGGGCAGAGGCTTTACCTTCTACCACTACATGATCGACCTGACCGGCGGCCCCTGCATCTATAAGCGAATCTCCGGCTGCGGCTCCGGCACCGAGTACATGGCTGTTACCCCTTGGGGCGATCTGTACCCCTGCCACCAGTTCGTGGGTGACCCCAAGTACCTGCTGGGCGATATCTGGAAGGGCGTTACCAACACCGCTGTGCGGGATGAGTTCAAGCACTGCAACGCCTACGCCCGCAAGGAGTGTCAGGACTGCTGGGCAAAGCTGTACTGCTCCGGCGGCTGCGCTGCCAACTCCTACCACGCCACCGGCAGCATTACCGGCGTGTACGAGTACGGCTGCGAGCTGTTCAAAAAGCGCATGGAGTGCGCCATCATGATCAAGGTAGCCGAGAATCAGGAGCTGGCTGCCAAGGGCATCGAGGTGCCTATTGAGCTGGGCTCTACCTGTAACGCCTGCGCCGATGGCGAAGCCTGCGAATGAGCATGACCACCCCCATCGTGGATTTTGTGCGCAGCTATGCAAAGTCCGGTACCGCCCGGCTGCATATGCCCGGCCACAAGGGGCAGAGCCTTTTAGGCTTTGAGCCGCTGGATATCACCGAGATCTCCGGCGCGGACGAGCTTTACGCGCCGGAGGGCATTATTGCCGAAAGCGAAGCCAACGCCACCCGGCTGTTTGGCACGGCGCACAGCTATTACAGCACTGAGGGCTCATCTCAGTGCATCCGTGCCATGCTGTTTCTGGCGCTGCAAGGCGCACCGCAAAACGGTAAGCGCCCGGTGCTGCTGGCCGCCCGCAATGCCCACAAGGCGCTGCTGTACGCGGCGGCGCTGCTGGATTTTGATATCCGCTGGCTTTGGCCGTCTGCGCAGGCAGAGGGTGCACTGTGCAGCTGCCCCGTCACAGCCGAAGCGCTGACAGGGGCTTTGCACGCGATGGCACAGCAGGGGAACACCCCCTTTGGCGTATACGTCACCAGCCCGGATTATCTGGGCGGGGTGCAGGATATCCCGGCGCTGGCGGCGGTCTGCCGGGCGCAGGACGTGCCTTTGCTGGTGGATAACGCCCACGGCGCCTACCTGCGCTTTCTGCCGCAAAACTGCCACCCCATCGCACAGGGCGCGGCCATGTGCTGCGACTCTGCCCACAAGACCCTGCCGGTGGTCACCGGCGGTGCGTATCTGCATCTGGCGCACGATGCCCCTGTGCAGGACGAAGCGGCTGTGCGGGGCGCGCTGGCGCTGTTCGGCTCTACCAGCCCCTCTTACCTCATTTTGCAGTCGCTGGATGCCTGCAACGCGGTGCTGGCAGGGGACTATCCCCGGCGGCTGGTGCAGTGCTGCGTGGCGCTGGAAGGTCTGCGCCGCAGCCTGAATAAGGCCGCAGCGGCGCGGCAGTGCCCGGTGCCGCTGGCAGTTGCCGGGGCACAGCAGGAGCCGATGAAGCTCACGCTGGATGCCGCTGCCCTTGGCTGCACCGGCACAGCGCTGGCAGATGCTTTGCGCCGCGCACAGATGGAGTGCGAGTACGCCGACCCCCGTTATGTGGTGCTGATGTTCACCCCGGAAAACCCGCCGCAGGACTACACGCGCCTGCAAACGGCGCTGGAACAGCTTCTGGCTGCCGTGCCCGCCGTACTGCCCCGCCCCGAGAACCGGGCAGGGGAGTTTGCCGCCTTGCAGCAGCAGGCGGTGCAGCGCTGTACCATCCGGCAGGCGGTGCTGGGCGCACAGGTACGCATCCCGGTGCACAAGGCGCTGGGGCGGGTGTGCGCCATGCCTACGGTGTCCTGCCCGCCCGCCATCCCTGTGGCGGTCAGCGGCGAGGAGATCACTCCGGCGGCCATCGCCCTGATGCAGCGCTACGGCATCGAGGAACTCTCGGTGCTGCGATAAAGATTTTATAAGAAGAGAACCCGGAAGGTCTGCGGACCTTCCGGGTTCTCTATATTTATTCTTAAATATCCGTCCGGGGTGTGGCGCACATTTCCCAGAAGTGCAACTCGTGCTCCGAGCAGGCGCGGAAGATCGCGCGGCAGCGGGCGGCACGCTCCGGCGAAAGGCCGGTGCAGGCTGCTTCAGCGCGCTCTGCCCATGCACGGCAGGCGGCATCGTAGCCGGGACCGGCGTAGTCCAGCACCAGTGCGCCGTAGTAGGTGTCCTTTACGGCGGGGGAGCGCTGCAAAAGCTTCTGGAACAGCCAGCCGTAACTCAGCATACAGGGCAGGCAGGCCATCAGGCACTCAGCTTCCCCCTCGCCGGTGCGGGCAGCGTCGATCATGCAGTCCAGATAGGCGCGGCTTTCCGGGCGCAGGGGCAGGGACTGGATATCAGCTTCCCGCAGACCGTACTGCTCCAGATACCGCAGCCGGGTCAGGTCCTCGTTCTCCTGCACGAAGGACAGCAGGGAATAGTAAGTGCGCATGGCAGCCATGGTGGTGGCCTTGGTCATGCCCCAAGCAAAAATTTTGGCGTACTCCCGCAGATACAGGCTGTCCTCTACGAGGTAGCTTTTAAAGCAGTCCTCGCTCAGGGTGCCGTTCTCCATCTTTTGCAAAAACTCGGCCTGCAAACACTGCTCCCACACGGGCAGGTCGGCCTGCACCAGCGCCGAAACAAAGGGCAGGTCAGTCACGGACAAAATCTCCCTTCAGGTTAAAGGTATGATCCATGGGCCCGGAGCCGTGCCCTAAGTCCAGCATGGCGGACAGACAGCCGGAAATGTAGGCCTTGGCGCGCTCCACGGCGGTGTCAAGGTCATAGCCCTTTGCCAGATTGGAGGCAATGGCGCTGGACAGAGTGCAGCCGGTGCCGTGGGTGTTGGGGTTTGCGATGCGCTTGCCCTTGAACCACTTGCCGGTGCCATTGCGCCACAGCAGGTCGTCAGCATCGTTGATCTGGTGGCCGCCCTTGCACAGTACGGCGCAGCCGTAGCGCTCGCTGATGGTGCGGGCAGCGGCCTCCATGTCGGCAGCGTTTGCAATGCTCATACCGGACAAGATCTCAGCCTCCGGGATGTTGGGGGTAAGCACCTCGGCCAGTGGCAGCAGCTTTTCGGTCAGCGCCTGCACAGCATCGTCCTGCAGCAGCTTTGCACCGGAGGTGGCCACCATCACAGGGTCCACCACGATATGCTTTGCGCCGTAAAAATGCAGCCGCTCGGCGATGGTGTCGATGAGCGGGGCAGAGGATACCATACCGATCTTTACCGCATCCGGGTAGATGTCGGTGAACACGGCATCGAGCTGCTGCGCCAGAAACTGCGGTGTGGTGTCAAAAATGGCGGTCACGCCGGTGGTGTTCTGTGCCGTCAGGGCGGTAATGGCGCTCATGGCAAACACGCCGTTGGCGGTCATGGTCTTGATATCGGCCTGAATTCCGGCGCCGCCGCTGGAATCACTGCCGGCAATGGTCAATGCAGTTTTCATGGGTAAAATGCTCCTTTGCAGCAAAAATGCGGATATGCCCGCAAAGACATATCCGCAGATAAAAGCGCTATCTCCCTACGTTGGCATGATCCAAATCAGGTCACAGGTCAGGGCAATACAGCCCACTCTCAGCCCGCTTGCACGGGCTCCCTTTTTATACTAGAAAGCATACCACAATCGGGGAAAAGATGCAAGAAAAACAGGCTGCGCAAACGCACCGCTTATTCGCCCAGTGCGGTGCGGATGTTGTCCAGCACCTTTTTGCTCAGCAGCACAAAAGCCTGCTTGGTGCGGCCTGCGGACACATTGGCGCAGCGCACGTTTTCCCGGGCAAAGAAGTCCTCGGCCACGGGGCCTGCGGCGGCGCGGGTGTCGCAGAAGAAATGGGTGCCGGGCAGATCGAGCCACTTTTCCAGCGCAGCGGAGTCAAAGCCGGGGCCGATGGAAGTGTTGAACAGTACCTTGCCTGCACCCAGCTGGGTAAACTCATTTTCGCCCAGCAGCAGCACGTTCTTGTTCAGGCAGGTGAACACCACCTCGCTGTCTGCCAGCAGCTGAGCCAGCGGCTTAAAGGTCATACCGGCAGCCTCGGCGTCCGGCTTTGCGCTGCGGGCAAAGTAGCTGATCTCTGCGCCCATAAATTGCAGCGCATCGGCGATCATCCGGCCGGAAACGCCCAGCCCCACGATGCCCACCTTCAGGCCGGTGATCTCCACCGGCTCGTCCCGCAGCATAGGCATCCCAAAGCCGTGCAGCAGGCCGGTCAGCTCGTGCAGAACATACTCCACAACGCCGCGGTCGCCGTAATCCCGGATACCCAGCACCTTGATGCCCCGGGTGCGTGCGTAGGCGATATCCACGTTGGCGCTCTCCTCAGAGTACAGGCTGCAGCACATGCCGATATAGCGGATGTTGGGGCACTGCGCAATGACTTCCTTGCCCATGCGGGAGGTGTAGCTCAGCAGCACGGCATCGGCGTCCCCGATGCGGCGCACCATCTCGTCGTCGCTGGCAGGCACGTCCCGGTACAGCACTACCTCTTTGGCGTAGCGGTGCAGCTCCTCCTCGGCAGAGGGGATCAGGCTGACAGGCTCAATGGCAACAAGCTTTTCAAACATGACGGACTCCTCCTTATATTAGTAGAAGCAGACGGGCGAGGCCAGATTGCGCAGCAGAGAGACGGCGCTCCAGCCCGCAATGGCGCTGGTGGAAGAGCAGATATCCACCACAGCCTTCACGCCCTCGATCTCGGCAGTGATGCAGTGGTCGTCGCCCACCCAGCCGGGCACGGAGTGCATGGTCACACCGGTGATCTCGGGGCCGGTGGTGGCCAGAGAGGTAGCCACAGCCACGTTCACCCGGCGGGGGAAGGTAGCAATGGCCTGCTTTGCATTGCCGGTGAACACGGTGGTCTTTTCGGTGTCGGTCAGCAGATGCTCTGCCCACACCGGGGTGTTGCGGAAGCCCTTTGCACCGGTATGGGTCTCGATGCCGGCAGTCTCCGGCAGGCCCTGCGCCTGTGCCATCAGGGTGACAGTTTGCAGCACGTCAAAGCCGCCGATGGCACCGCTGGCCAGGTGCACCTTGGCACCGCCCTCCACGGCGGCTGCCTTGACCTGTGCGTAGAAATCCAGATCCGCAAAGGCACCGATGGACAGAATGACCAGATTGACGCCCCGTTTCAGCACCGGGATGGCCATGGCGCGCACCGACTCCACCGAGGCCGCCTCCACGATGTACTCCGGTTCAAGCGCCAGCAGCGCGTCCACGTCCTCACAGACGGCGCAGCCGACATTGGCGGCGGTCTTTTCAGCCGAGGCGCGGGTGCGGCTGGTCACGCCCACCAGCTCGTAGTCCGGCAGCAGACCCTTCTTCCACGCGTCAGCCACGATGTTGCCCAGAAATCCGCAGCCCACAATACCCAATTTTGTTTTCATACCGTATCCTAAACTCCTTTTTTCTGCCTGTGGCAGCATATTCATAACCAGTATACCATACCGGGTACAAAAAGGGAAATAATGTTTGCGGCAGCCCGGCGGGGCAGGACATAAAAAGTTAACAAAATAAATTACAAAAAAATTACAAAACCCTATTGCAAAATGGTTTCAAAAGAGTTACAATATGGTTACAGCAAGGGCAAAGCCCCAAGGCTGTGTGTGAAATCTTTTTCTTCTTGTTTTTGGGATACTGGGCGCGGGTCCTCCTCCTCCGGCTGTTCTCCTTCACAGCTATGACCCATGCGCCGCACAGGCAGTGTCCCGCTTCGTGTGCAAAAGGGCTCGTCCGGTGTTTCGGACGAGCTTTTTTGCATTCCGTAAGCCTGATTTGGCTTGCAAAAGTGATACTTCAAAAATCAAAGTATGACCAATGCCCGAAAACGCTTGGCAATTTGTCTGTTTTTCCGCAAAGGACAATTATAAAGTTTGGCGCGGCAGGGGTTTGTATTCTTGCGGGCTTTGTGGTAAAGTATATACAATCAATTTATAAGCAGCAAACATGAATGATTTTGATGCTGATTTGTATCGGATGCGTTAAGAGAAAAGGAGTTTGATTATGGCTTATTTCTACGAAGAACCCTCCCGCACCTTTGGCGAGTACCTGCTGGTCCCCGGCTATTCCTCTGCGGAGAATGTGCCCACGGCGGTCAGCCTGAAGACCCCGCTGGTCAAGTACCGCAAGGGACAGGAGGAGTGCCCGCTGCAGATGAATATCCCCATGATCAGCGCCATCATGCAGTCGGTCTCCGGCGATAAGCTGGCCATTGCACTGGCTCGTCAGGGCGGCGTTTCCTTTATCTATGGCTCTCAGAGCATCGAGAACGAGGCTGCCATGGTGCGCCGCGTCAAGAGCTTCAAGGCCGGTTATGTGGTGTCCGATTCCAATCTGGCTCCCACTGCCACCCTGCATGATGTGCTGGAGCTGAAGGCACGCACCGGCCACTCCACCATCGCCATCACTGCCGACGGCACTCCTAACGGCAAGCTGCTGGGCATCGTGGCTTCCCGCGATTACCGCGTCAACCACACCCCGGACGATGCCTGCGTTACCACCTTTATGACCCCCGTTGAAAAGCTGGTCACCGCTCCGGCCAACACCTCCCTGCACGACTGCAACAACATCATCTGGGACAACAAGATCAACACCCTGCCGCTGGTGGATGCCGAGGGCAATCTGGTGTATATGGTATTCCGCAAGGACTACGATTCCCACAAGGCAAACGTCAACGAGCTGCTGGATAAGAACAAGAGCTACGTTGTAGGCGCCGGCATCAACACCCGCGACTACGCCCAGCGCGTGCCCGCACTGGTAGAGGCCGGTGTGGATGTGCTGTGCATCGACTCCTCTGAGGGCTACTCCGAGTGGCAGAGCCGCACTATCGGCTGGATCCGCGAGCACTACGGCGACACCGTCAAGGTGGGTGCCGGCAACGTGGTGGACGCCGAGGGCTTCCGCTTCCTCGCTGAGGCTGGTGCAGACTTCGTGAAGATCGGCATCGGCGGCGGCTCCATCTGCATCACCCGCGAGACCAAGGGTATCGGCCGTGGTCAGGCTACCGCTGTCATCGAGGTTGCCAAGGCTCGTGACGAGTACTACAAGGAGACCGGCATCTATGTGCCCATCTGCTCCGACGGCGGCATCGTCCACGACTACCACATCACCCTCGCGCTGGCTATGGGCGCAGACTTCGTGATGCTGGGCCGCTACTTTGCCCGCTTTGACGAGAGCCCCACGAACAAGGTGCGCATCAACGGCCAGTATATGAAGGAGTACTGGGGCGAAGGCTCCAACCGTGCCCGCAACTGGCAGCGCTACGATCTGGGCGGTTCCAGCAAGCTGAGCTTTGAGGAAGGCGTGGACAGCTACGTGCCCTATGCCGGCCCTCTGGCTGACGGTGTGCAGACCACTCTGTACAAGGTCAAGAGCACCATGTGCAACTGCGGCGCTCTGTCCATCCCGGAGCTGCAGCAGAAAGCAAAGCTGACCGTGGTTTCCTCTACCTCCATCGTTGAGGGCGGCAGCCACGACGTTGTGCTGAAGAATGCTACCCCCAATATCATCAACGGTTAACACGTTTGTTCTGAAAGCCGCCCATGCTGTTTGTGTATGGGCGGCTTTTTCTTACCGGAAATTGACCGGGATTTTCCAAAAATGCTTGCACCGCTCTGCGTTTGGTGATATCATGATAGAAACGCACTGTCAAGACAGGCAGGCGCGCAAACCTTCCCACAGGTCAGAACGGCAGGGGACAGCAAGGAGCCTTTGCCGGGTGTAAAGAAGAGAGGATACTATTCATGGACGAAATCAAGGTTGTGCCTTACATCCCAGATGAGGACTATGACAACCCCGCAATGGTCGTGGATTTTTACGAATTTACTATGGCCAACTGCCTTTTCCTGCACGGATTCAAGGATACTACACTGGTGTTTGATATGTTCTTCCGCAAGAACCCGGATAATCAGGGTTACTCCATCAGTGCCGGCCAGCGCAAGCTGACCCGTTTTCTGCTGAATTATCATTTCAATGCACAGGATATCTGGTGGCTGCGCACCAAGGGCATGAGTGAGGAATTCTGCGAGTATCTGCGCACCTATCAGTGGAAGGGCGACATGTACGCTCTGCCCGAGGGCACGGTGGCATACCCGCATGTGCAGATGGTGCGCATCGAGTGCGACCTCGTGGGCGCAATTCTGATCGAGACCTACCTGCTGCAGACCATGAACTTCCACAGTCTGATCGCCACCAAGGCTACCCGCGTCACCGGCCTGAACACCCACACGCCTCGCAGCGTGATGGAATTCGGCACCCGCCGTGCGCAGGGCGAAAGCGCTGGCAACGATGGTGCATATGCTGCTGTTCTGGGCGGCTGCGTGGGCACTGCCAACTGTTTGGCCGAGATGAAGTTCGGCGCGGAGGTCAAGGCTGTGGGCACCGTAGCGCACAGCTTCATCGAGTTCTTCCCCACGGAGTTTGATGCCTTCAAGGCCTTTGCCGATACCTACCCGGATTCGGTCAGTCTGCTGCTGGATACCTATAACATTATGGAGAGCGGTCTGCCCAACCTGATCAAGCTGGACGATTATCTCATTGAGAAATACCCCAACGATCCCAACCGCCGCGTCAAGAGCGCCCGCATCGATTCCGGCGACCTTGCCCGCGGCTCCAAGCGGCTGCGCAAGGCACTGGATGCCGCCGGTAAGCCCTACATCAAGCTGGTAGCCTCCAACGGTCTGGATGAGAAGAAGATCGCCAACATGGAGCTGTACGAGCACGCACACTTCGACTCCTACGGCGTGGGCGAAAACCTCATCACTTCTGCCTCAGACCCCGTGTTTGGCGGCGTATACAAGCTGGTGGCGGTGAAGAAGCCGGACGGCAGCTACACCCCCAAGATGAAGTGCTCGGACTCCGCCAGCAAGGCCATCATCCCGGGCAAAAAGATGCCTTGGCGTCTGTACGACGAAAACGGTCAGGCACAGTGCGACCTGATTGCCATGGACGGCGAGGTCATCGAGGCCGGTAAGCCGGTCACTATGGTCAATCTGGACTCGGACGCCATCGAACGCACCATCACCTTTATCCCCACCGCTGTGCGCCCGCTGCTGGTGCCGCATATTCTGGGCGGCGAGCTGGCCATTGAACTGCCCTCTATTGCAGAAAAGAAGGCCTATATTGCAAAGCAGCTCACCGAGGAGACTTGGGAGAGCGAGCTGCGTCTGGAATGCCCTCACAAGCACTACGTCAACATGACCCCCGCAGTGGCCGAGTGCCGCTCCCGGATGTACGCCGAGCTGCACGGAGGCAAGGTGTAAGCAGCACCGAATAAGCGGTTTTTCTTGACAAAACAGGGAAACTATTGTATCATAAAAGCCGCTGATTTAATAAAAATGTTAATACCACCAGATTGCGAATAGCAGTGTGGTTGTAATAATTTTTCCTCACACCTGTTATTCCCGGCTCCCTCTCAAGCCAGAGGGCAGCAGGACTTTGTAAGCCGGGGCTGCGCCGCTGTGGTGAAATTGGCAGACACGAGGGACTTAAAATCCCTTTCTGGAGACAGAGTACGGGTTCGACCCCCGTCGGCGGCATGTGAAAGCTCAGAATTGTTCGTTGATTCGAATGATTCTGGGCTTTTTCTCTTTATTCCATTTTCTGGAAGTGCTGAGCGGGCGAGAGGGATTTTTCGCGAAAAAAGGAGGAGTCTCTCTCGTGCGTAACCGTGATTTAAGACCCGCTACCAAGGCAAATCCCACCATCCAACAGGCCTTTGAAAGGTTCCAAAAGTACAACCGGCTCAAGAACCTCTCCCAAGGCTCACTCGACTTCTACGCTGCTAAGGGCAGAAGCTTCTTTCGGTTTCTGGGGGATACAGAGCAGCCTATTCATACCATCACAGAAGAAACGGTGGAGGATTATATCTTCTATATGAAGGACCAACAGCTCCACGATACGACCATCAATACAAACCTCCGCATGGTGCGTGCGTTCTTGTACTGGTGCATGGAAAAAGGCTATCTGGAAAAGTATCCGATCAGACTGGTGCGTGCAGATGATCCAATCAAGGAACCCTACACCACCGACGAGCTGCAGAAGCTGCTGAAGGAACCGGACTGCAAGACCTGCTCCTTTGCCGAATACCGCAACTGGGTCATTGTCAACTTCCTGCTTGGTACCGGCTGCCGTGCGTCTACGCTGCTCAACCTGCAGATCGGAGACTTGGATCTTTCCGCCGGGACAGTGTTTTTTCGTCACATGAAGGCGCGCAATCAGCAGATCGTGCCGCTCTCCAAGGCACTGGTCAAGATCATGGAGGACTATCTGGAGCATCGCAGCGGCGACCCTACAGCCCCGTTGTTTGTCTCGGAGTATGGCAACCAGATGACCCTGAATTCGCTTGGCAATGCGATTTGGAATTATAATCATAGCAGAGGCGTGGAGAAGACCTCTATGCACCTGTTCCGGCACACCTACGCGAAGCTGTATATCCAAGCTGGCGGTGACCCGTTCCGTCTGCAAAAGCTGCTGGGACACGCAGACCTTACCATGACCCGGCGGTATGTGGCACTGTATGCGGACGACCTGAGAGCCAACTATGACGCCCTGAATCCCCTAGAGCAGCTGACCCGCCAAAATCGCCACGGAGATAAGATCAAGATGGGGAAGGGGGAGGGAAAGTAAAAATGGGTCAATGTCTCTTGAGCAAAACGAAATGATATGGTATAGTGAAATCAAAAAAGGAGACGCGGATCAATATGAGTGATGAAGAGAAGCGCTGGCCATTCGATGGTTTCTACCTGAAGCTGGCTGAGGCACAACGGGAGTATGAGCAGGAGCAGCACATTGACCCTGCCTTGTTGACGGAAGAAGAACGACAGCAAAAATTGCAGGAGATTCTGGATTGTATTAAGGCCTCTCGCAAAAAGAAAAAGGAGGCCGACGAACAGCTTGATCCCATTGTGCCGGAGGAAGAACCGGAAACCGCCGGGGCAACTCCACAGCCTACAAAACAGTACATCACAGATCTTGTTGGTGAGGATTACAAGAACTGGCATGGGATTGTGGTGCTTGATGCGGGCACGAACTCCGGCAAGACCTATTTTATTCTGAAGACATTGCTGCCGTGGACATATGAACATCGTAAGCGTATCCTGATCCTGTGCAATCGTGAAGCTCTGCGCAACCAGATCGAGCGCGATGTGAACCGCTTGGGGCGTATAGAAGTGACCTACGAGGACTATGATCCCGCGCTTGGAGGAATTGTCAACAAACCCGCCATAGATAACAAGTATGAGCACACCATCCGTGTTGAAACATACCAGTGGCTGGAAACCTTCCTGCAAAGGAATGAAGATGCCGCTAAAACTTATCTGAGATCGTTTGATTATATCGTGTCAGACGAGTATCACTATATGGTAACAGATGCCAGCTTCAACGATCATGTGGATGCAAGCTATGAGGCTATTAAAGAGCTTTGGACGACGAAGACTTGCATCTTTATGAGCGCAACCGCCCGCCCCTTCTTTGATTATTGGGAGCTGCGGAATATGATCCCGGAGGGACAGCACTATCGTCTGCCGATGGATTATCGGTTTGTGTCAAGCGTGAAGTTCTTCTACCGTGACGATGACGAACTGGATATCATCCGCCGGGTACAGCCGGGAGAAAAGATCCTCGTTTTTGTGAATACCATCGCCAAGCTGCGAAAACTGCGGGACACTCTGAAAGCAGAAGGCATAGAGGATGTGGCGTGCCTGTGCTCCAAATACCGTCAGGAAGCGGAGGAATTTGACAAACTGGATGATGTGCTCAAGGGCAATGTCCTGCAGCATCAGGTTACACTGACCACAACGACCCTCTATAATGGTGTGGATATGAAAGATCGTGCGCTGAAATATATTGTCAGTGAACTGTGGAACCCGCTCGTTAATGCGCAGATCCTTGGCCGCAAACGTCCCTTGGATGAGGGGGATACCTGCGCGGTATATTTGCTGCATTACCCCAAAGAACGTCTGGAAGGGGAAGTTAAAAAAATCGAAAAGTATCAGTTGGGACCGGTCGAGGCATATCGAAAATGGTTTGATGATAGGAAGGCATGGAAAGCATATCTGCATCAGCCTGAAACAGTGGAAATACTGAAAAAAAGCCATACAGTCGTTCTGGACCCACGGGAAGGTGAATACTGCTGGCGGAAACGTGCGAACTTACAGGCTCTTGTAGAACGTGTTTTCCTGCTGCAAATGCTCGAACAGGGGTATCAAACAGAGCTGCTGAAAAAAATCGATGAAAGCCTGCTTGCAAAAGTGGAGCGCCTTGACCCGCCGCTGCTGCTTGCATATCTGGATGCCCACCTGAATGAAGAGCGCTATTACGAAGAGTGGCAGAAGATCTTCTTTGAGGTGGGGCACATCTACAACAAGACAGATGGACACGCCGAGAAATCGTTGCCAAGCTATACCTGCGCACGTCAATGGTTGCAGCAATATGGATACGATCTACAGAAAAAGCGCGCAACAAGTGGAGAACTGCGAAATAAGAACGTTTGGTGGGTCACAAAGCAGTAAAATGCGCACGAAATTCACTATACTATATAGCAAAGTGAAAAATATGCGCACTAAGACCGCTTCTTGATTGACTTTATTTTGCGTGGTTGTGTTAGCCGAGTGCTTCTTGAACGGCCGAAGCATGAGGACGGGACAGAAACGCTCGGTTAACATGATCACGCAAACGGAAATCTTGACTAAGCGAACCTGTGAGCTTTTTCAAGATTGGAGTTGATCTAAATGGTATGAGCGCCAGCGAATACCTTCCTCTTTATCAATCTTTCACCAATAGGATGCATATCAGAAATGGGCGACGATTTGATCATAGTGAAATATCTCAAACAATTGAGAAAAACAAGTGATGTGTGATTCTGTCTGGAAATATATGTGGGTACGTCAATTTATCGATTACTTATATTTTAGTAAGCGTTCTGCCCGGCGGATGGTATCACAAGCCGTTGACCTATCTGGATTGACACGATTAAAAAATGAATTTCAATCAAAATATATCGTGTCACCGTATAATATAAGGACGCCTACATTGTGGATATCGTTGGATGACTGAATTTTGGGCTGTCAAAAGGGAGTCAGTCAAGACAACGCCTATACAACATCGAACAAATCGTTCGGAGTTCAAAAGCTCACCCCTCAAATTGAGGGTCGATGAACTGTTATCAAAATGATTACGGTTGGAAAAACTCAGTGGTCAAAACGACTATCAAGATCCGTATTCTATCGATGATACGATCAATGAACATTATCCAAATCGGTAAAAGTTCAATAGCGCTCAGATAGGAAGTTGATATTTCGTGGTGACCCTCAACATGGGACAGTTTGTCCCTAGTTGAAATCGAATCAAGACACAAAAACGCCCCACTGCTCGACATAGAGTAGCGGGGTGTTGCGATTGAAGGACACTTATTTCAGAATAGAGAGGTCGTCATAGCGGGCGACACCATTATAGAGCAGCTCGAGCATGGTCACGGCAGAGGGGCGACCATTCAAAGGATAGCCGGCCAGCTCCTGAACGCGATCGGGGCAGAGATCCCATGCGACCTTGGATGCCCGGCGACGTGAATTGGTAGGGAATAGGAGCACGGCAGCAGGGTGTTTAACTATGATATATACAGTCTAAAAAGGCTTTGGCATTGGGATATGGGTGGCGGCAGATTTCCATGACACCATCATCTGAATTCCAGAGGGGGTTTCAATTTGAAATCCCCTTGAGAGCGAATCAAGACGTGTGCCCTCAACCCGTACCGTTTTGGTACGAGTTGAAAGAGGGGCAAGACGCATCTGCATGTGATTTCTGACCTCAGTACTCAAATTGAGTACCGTGTTCAATGCGTCAAGATATGCTTTGTTGTGCTGATGGGATTGCCGTATGAGACTCCATAGATGGATGCCCAGAATACCACCCGTAGCCCAAAGTGGATGTGCGTAAAATTGCGCTCATAATTCCGTCGTATTTCACGACGCAAATGGATATGCTCAAAAGTGGTGAAAATAATAAACGAGCCGCAAATCCGCCGGGATATCTGTTGTCTGATATTAAACGCCGCTCTTTAAGTTCACTTCTTGACCGAATACCGCGTAAAAAAGAGCCCTGCTACTCGTGTCTGAGCGGCAGAGCTCTGTTGCTTTATAGTGGGTCAAGCCTCCCATGGCTCTTTCTTTTTCTTCGGAATCGGAATATTGTGTTTTTGTGCGTTTTCCACAAAAGCTTTGTGGCGTTCTTGTTGCTTCTGCTGGTCCAACGCATATCCGATGTTGCTGTGCACCGCATCAGCATACCTGTAATTTGCCTCGTTCCGTTGATAGATCCATTCATCGAACGGAACCCACGTTTTGTGCTGTACGATTATTTTTTGACGTGCATAGCCGGTTGGTTTCTTTCCCATGATATCATCCCTCTGGAAACTCCTCGATAATATACGTTACATAGGGCAAGACTGGATTGTCCGCTTGCGCTTTCTTCAGGACAGGCTCAAGGATGTCCCGATACATCTCGGCGAGCTCACGGGTATCGAACTCTTTCTGGTATAGGGTGTTTTCCTTGCCTGTGTATGTAGATAGCGCTTTGAGCACATATTTGTTTTCAGCCATAAGCTTACCTCCTCCTGATGGCGCATGATGTGATTTCAACTGGTCGATGAACTGAATTTTTGTTAGAACCATCTGCGCCGTCTTCTGCCATGAACAGCATCGTCTAGCATTTTGTTCATCAGCTTCTCATAGTTTACGCCGCAGACCTCGTCCAGAATAGCATCATCATACGGGATACCCTTGGCGTTCAGATGATCACGGAACCAAAACTTAGTCTGATAGTAGGGTCCCATACGGTCAGAATAAGCGCTGGGCCACTTTCCAAGACAGTTCGGATGACAGTCAGGGACACTTTGCCACTCTTTGCGCACCCGCTCGTGCATCTGACGAAGATCTGCGTCTGACCGATCGGCGGCTTGTGCGGTATAGATCTGGTCAAGCTCTGCCTGCTTTTTTGACTGACTGATGTTCTGCCCGGCGTTTACCGCTCCAGCTGCACCCAGACCAAACAACCCAAGGAAAAACGAAATAGCTCCACTCATGATATTATCCTCCTGATATTTTGAAATGTACTATAAGAAAACTCACGACTCGAAGATTTCAAAGTCAAACACCGTCTGGTCTTCACCGTATTTCGCTTTCATAGCGTATAAAGCCAGATCTCGGTATTCTTCTGCTTCTTTTCTGGTGGCAAAGTTGATCTCGGTAAGCACCTCCGGCTCGTCGCTGAGATAGCAGACCAGTTTCACCACGAATTTATGTTCGGTCATACCCTTCCCTCCCATCAGGCAGCAATTTCTGCGATGTAGTTCAGGATGCTAAATACCATCAACCCCAAACCGATGAGTGTAAGGATGGGACCACAACCAATATTGTCGCCTCCGCCTTTATTGCTCATCATGCTGTACATCATGTAGTGGTCAAACCAATCATGGTCACATTTGCGGCTCATGGTAAATCCTCCTGTATTTTGAAGTGTGTTTGCTTTGCTGTATCTGAAGTCTACCAAATGATGCATCCGATAAGATGGACTTGCAAGTGTGCTGTTAAAAATATGGAGCGTTGTGGCTGCCGTCGCGCGGACTGATGGTTGACCGCACTATAGCAGGCAAAAAGTATCCGGTAAGGCCTCCAGTGGCGGGGAGCACCTCACTCCGTCAGCCCCAACAGATAATCGGTCGACACCTGATAGAATTGGGCAAGCTGGATCAGATGAGGGATCTCGGGACATTTGTCGTGCTCCCATGCGTAGACTGCCCGGCGGGTCACACCCATGGTTCGGGCAAGCTCGGTCTGAGTATAGCCGTGCGTCAGGCGCAGGTGCTGCAAACGTTCTGATATAATGGTCATAGCTGCTCTCCTTTAAATAATGAGCGTCCTCTCACAGCTCGGCGGATCTCTGTCTTTACGGGTGCATTTTTAAACAACGTCAAGGGTAATGGTGCCGCTCTCTTTGGTGATGATCTCATACTCGGTGGACTGGATATCCCGCAATACCAGCTTTTCGATGCTCAGGATGCTGGCAAGGGGGACAGAAAGCATGGTGTGTCCGGCCATGAAACGCAGCTCTGACTTGTTCCGGTGCGTGTGCAGCTGGATGTCTTGGAACGCGATGTCTGCCCCGGAAAAAACGGCGCACCCACTGGCTTTGCACTCGGATGTCTCGGCAAGAAAGGTGTCAATAGCGATTTTATAAGTATCCATGAGGAGCCTCCTGTAATTTTATATATAGCACTACTCTCACTCGTGCCCTCGCTCTCTGTCCTGCTGTGATTAGTCAGCCTTCACAAACAACTCCATGCAGTCCGCACAGATGACCCGCACTTCCTTGGTACTCCGGATGATGGTACCGCACTTGGGGCATACCCACCGCCGAGTGCTGCTCTTTGCCTTGGGAGGCTTGGGTGCGCCGGTCTGACTGCTGCCAGGTGCTTTGCTGCCTGCTCCGGTGCCTGCCATATCCGACCATGCCAACCGCTCGCCCATCTGGATGTCCTGCCAGCCTTGGAAGATGATGAAGTCCAACAGCTCCTCGGACGGGCTCGTGATGGTCCAGCCGTACTTTTCGTGGTGGTCGACGGTCAAACCATGTGCCTCGGCCTGCTCCTTAAAGCGCCGGTTGTGGTAGACCCCGTTGTTGCTGGTGTCCTTGATCCCAGTCTCCATGCAGTACTCGTGCACCATCTCGTGCAGCAGGGTGGAAGCGGTCTCCTCGATGGGGCGGTCAAGGGTAGCCGACGAAATATTGATCTCATACTTGTTCTCGCCGCCTGCCTGCCAGACTTTGGAGCAGGTGATGTGACCGTAGGCGGACGGGGTCTTTTTCAGGCTGATGATGGGCTCGGGCAGCTTGCCTGCAAAGTAGTGCTTGTTGAGCTCGCGGAACATCTTTTCCAGCTGACCAGCAGCGCGGGAGGTTTTGACAGTCTGTTTCATGATTTTTCGAACCTTTCTCTTGATAAAAAAGGCCGGGACAGGTATAATATTGGTGTAGCCCGCCCCGGCGGGTGGTTTAGGGCTCTGTACAGCGCAAACTTTGGTCGGTAGGCGCTGTATGGGGCTTTTTTCGGGTGATGTCAGGTGATGCTCAGGCGGGTGCCGGTGACTGTTTTGCTGTACTGGTCGTACAGGTCGGGTGCTACGGCCTTGATGGCTTTGCTGTCCAGTCGGGTGCTGGAGAAATCGGACAAGCGGATTTTGTGGCAGCCTACTTCCAGATAGTTGGTGGAGCGCTCAGCCAGTGCCTCGCGGATCTGGATCTTCAGCTGTTCCTGTTCAGCCTGTGCGGCCTCGATCAGTTGGGCGGCCTCCTTGTACTGCTCGACAAGGGTCAGTAAAACGTTGATACTCATGTGTGTACCTCTCTTCAAATCGTTGGGTGAATGGTCGGATGTGAGAACCGGTGTTCCCGATGGCATGAGTATATCAGTTGACCGACAACATGTCTATTCGCAAAGTAACAAATGTTAACCGACATATATCACGGAAAAATATGCATAATGTCAGTTAACCGATTATACTATAATAGGTGTATATATGGCGACAAAAGAAGCACATAATCGAGCGAGCGTAGAATATAACAAACGACAGGATAATATCATGATTCGACCCTCCAAGGAGATGGGCGCAATAATCCGCCAGTCTGCTGCAGCCGAAAACATGAGTGTGCAGGGGTATGTTTTGCAGACCCTCTACGCAAGAACCGGCGCAACAGGGGGCGGGGTGGTTAAAAATCCAGAAACGGGCTCCCTTTCCTTAGAACAGCGGAGTTGTCTTATCTCCCCAGACCGGGAAAAAATCTTGCGGGACATTCTGCGGGATATCGTGCTGAACACAGCTCCGGGCGAACGAAATGCGCTTTCGGAGATGCTGGTGCAGATTATAAATGAGAGCATAGAGCAAAATGCGGACAGCGTTTATCAGACGATGACGGATTCGTTGCTGTAAAATCGGCCTCTGTCTTTCACAGAAATGTGATCGGCAGGGTTTTTTTGTGTGAACAAATAGCCTGACTCAGAGCGGGTGGTAGCTGCAGTGACGGGATGCTGATTGTACCTATATATAAATAGGGGCAGCAGGGGAGAGGATGAAAATTATGTAATATTGTGCGATATACCTCGTCAGAACTCCTGACTGATGTGACAGCATATACCGGCTTTTCAGCGCGAGGGGACGCTTTCTATTTAACGGTTGTCATTACATCGGAGCGGCTATCCAACCAGACTGTAACCTCCGACGCCTTGGACAACTATATGACCACACATTTTGTCCATCGATGATTTCATCTGGAGCTTTCATGCGAAACTGGGCAATGTGCAAAAAAGTTCTGGCTAAATCGCATTTTTTTCTAAAACATGGATGGATACATTTCCTCGGATTTCTATTGATTCCCAGATATAACCATAATAGAATAGGAAAAGAATTCAGACGGCCACGTAGAAGAACTGGTATCTTCCGTTTTGAGATGGAAGGATACGCCTTGATTGCGGTAAGGAGGTGAATCCGGTGGGCTTATGTCTGTTTGCGAACAATCATGTGATAGATCATGAGGAAACCCGAATGATAGATCAAAATAAAAAGCCCACTGCTGTTTCCCTTGCTGGCGTGATGCGCAAAGGTGAAAATGAAGTGGGCTTGTTGAGGTTCTACAAAAATGTGAAATATTGCATACTGGAAGCAATGCACATGCGGCGCTTGAGCTGTAGCATGACGTTCTGGTTTTCATTACGGTCACATTGCATTTGAAATGACCTTTGGCGAAGCGGTCGTCCGAGGGCTTTTGCTTGCCCGGAGATCAGGAATAACGGTCTGCCGATTTTAGGAAAAGAGGAACGGTTATCTAAAAGGAAGGTGCTTGCGGGAACGGTGTGAGTTAAAGGGATTACTTTATAGCAGTTTGTGTTTTTAATGCGCAAGCAGCATCCGCAAACTGCATATCGCAAATATGCCGTGTTGATAGAGCACTATTTCTGAAAATTGCGATAAAACGAATGACGATAAGAAGTGCATAGACAAGGATTTATGTGAGGAGAAAAAATGGCTACGAATACTGTTGGAATCGATAAAGAAGTTGAAGTTGACCGCAAGGAAAATCTGCGCGACCATCGCCTGTACTGGATCGGGCGTCGGACGCAGGATGTAATTTTGTCATCTCTGGCACTGGTGGTATTGTCGCCGATCATGCTGGCTACGGCTATTGCAATTGTTGTGGACGATCCGTCTGCGGGCCCTGTTTTCAGCCAAGAGCGCATCGGCCGCAACGGCAAGCCCTTCAAGTTCTATAAGTTCCGCTCCATGTGCCCCAATGCAGAGGCAAAACTGGACGACCTGCTGGACCAGAATGAAATGGATGGCCCTGTGTTCAAGATCAAGGACGACCCGCGCATTACCCGTGTGGGCAAGTTTATCCGCAAGACCAGCCTCGATGAGCTGCCGCAGCTGTGGAACATCCTGAAGGGCGATATGAGCATCGTTGGCCCCCGCCCGGCACTTCCCCGCGAGGTCGAGCAGTACGGCGACTACGAAAAGCAGCGCCTGTATGTGACCCCCGGCCTGAGTTGCTATTGGCAGATCGCCCCGCACCGCAATGATCTCTCCTTTGAGGAGTGGATGGATCTGGACGTGAAATACGTCAAAGAGCGCAGCTTCTGGGTGGATTGGAAGATTATTTTTAAGACCTTCAAGGTGTGCTTGCTGGGGCGTGGGGAGTAAAAAATAGTACATGGAAGGAAAACGGTTGGAGAGACGAGATGGAGAGAGACCTTAGAATTGCGGTATTTGGACAGAAGCGATTGTCGAGAGAGGGCGGCGTAGAAATCGTTGTAAAGGAGCTGTGCACGCGGATGGCACAGCAAGGCTGTCAGGTGACCTGTTATAACCGGTCGGGACATCATGTAAGCGGCGCAGAGTATGACGATATTGATAACACGAACTACGAGGGAATCCGGCAGAAGTCCGTTCCAACGATAGAGAAAAAAGGGGCTAGAGATATAATAGGGTCAACCAAGAAAAACTACGATAACTAAAGGGTTTTGACGGCTTGAGTTGTCCTTCAAAAGTTTTATTTGTTAAACAACTGCAAGAAGCGGGAAATCCTGAGGGTTATATGTAGGTGGCTTTTGGAAGCTCTGTTTTGACCCACAAAAAGGAGCAGCAAATAAAGATTGAAGGAGAGTTCAAGCCTACGGTGGATTGCCATTGAGCAATCCGCCGTGGGCTTGTTTGCGCAAAAAAGATTTAGGATGGGATAGAGGAGTGGAATCAAAGAAAGTTGTACAACACGTTTACTTAGTAGGCGCTAAGTCTATATATCGAGTTGCGGAAAAAGATGAGGAGTATTTGAGGGATGAGGAAGAAAAAAATCAAAATACTGCATGTGGCGCAAGCTGCTGGCGGCGTGGATCGCTACATCCGAATGCTTCTCAAGTATTTGGATAAAGAAAAATTTGAAAATATCTTGGTCTGTTCCCAAGATTTTAATAGGGAAGATTATGATGGCTTAGTGGACTCTTTTGAACAAATTGAAATGAACAGGGCAATCGGGGTGAGTGATCTGAACTCGATTAAAGAAGTTCGGAGGTTGATAAAAAAATATAATCCCGATATTGTTTACGCTCATTCCAGTAAGGCCGGTGCGATTGCTCGTGTGGCGGATATCGGATTGAAAAATCACTGTGTATATAACCCACATGGCTGGGCATTCAATATGCGGTGCTCTGACAAAAAAAGAGCAATGTACACAGCCATCGAGAAAATGGCAGCTCCATTTTGTGAGAAGATCATCTGCATTTCAGATGCGGAAAAGCAGTCAGCTTTAGAGAAGAAAATTTGTAGAGAAGATAAGCTACAAGTCATTTTTAACGGGGTGGACATCGAAGCATATGAAAGCGGAGAACACGGAACAGTTAAACGGAGCAGCTTGGGCATACCTGAAGATGCATATGTCGTTGGTATGGTTGGACGTATTAGCCCCCAGAAAGCACCAGATGTGTTTGTAAAAATGGCGAAGTTGGTCAAGGATGAAATCCCTAATGCACATTTCGTTATAGTCGGAAGCGGAAACCAAGAAGCAGAAATCAGAAAATACGCTGAAGAAAACAAGTTCGCGGACAGTTTACACATTACAGGTTGGGTTGATGATCCGATGAGCTATGTAGAACTCTTTGATGTTGCCTGTCTATTAAGTCGTTGGGAAGGATTTGGATTGGCTTTACCGGAATACATGATGGCAGGCAAGCCAATTGTAGCAAGCCGTGTTGATGCCATCCCTAATATCATCCGAAATGGAGAAAATGGGTTGCTCGTCGAAGTAGATGATGCTACTGGGGCAAGTGAAGCTGTATTACAGATTTATCAGGATAGGAGTTTGAAAGATAAATTGGTATCGAAGGGAGTAGAAGACGTACATAATAGATTCGATGCTCGGAGAGTATCAGAGGAACACGGGATATTGTTTGAAAATATGTGGAAAGTGGAAATCATATAATTAATGCCTTGTTGGAAGAGGAGTAAAAGAACAGTGCGGACAAAAGATATAAAACTGATAATTGATAAGGATTTGGATCGAAACAAAGACATAAAAAATCACTTATTTTTTTGTATCTTTCGATTCGGCAACAGTTTCATTAACGGTAATACGATATTTGATAGAATATGCAGCATTCCATTCAGAATAATCATGAAATTAACATACAACAAATATAATCACATTCCTTTGGAAACTAATATCGGGGGGGGGTAAGAATACCCCATCTTCTAGGAATTGTTTTGTCGGGCAAAGCGTCAATTGGTGAGCAATGTACAATAATGCACCAAGTCACAATCGGTGTTGATGAATTGAAAAACAATAAAGCTCCAGTGATTGGAAACAATGTGTTTATTGGAGCAGGTGCAATCGTTACAAAATCCGTTCCTGATGGAAAAACGGTGGTTGGAATTAATCGAATAATCGAACAATCGAATGGGTGAAAGTAAAACTATGAAAAGAATTAGAGTGCTACATTCTGAATTGAATGGAGAATTAGGGGGGATTGAAAGTTTCTTATATAATGTTTACCGGTTTATTGATAAGGAAAAGGTAGAGTTTGATTTCCTCACTATATCGGATACGCCAGCATACGGAGATAAGTTCAAAAAAATGGGCTCCACAGTTTATAAGGTCCCCAAACATATAAACTTTTTGGGTTATTATTTTGCAATTGACAAAATACTGCGAGAAGGAAATTATGATATAGTTCATATTCATAAAAATTCGGCGATAGATATTTTGATTTTGAAGGTGTTACAGAGATTTCCTAACATAAAGGTCGTTGTGCACTCCCATAATACATTCCCAAGCGTGGGAGGTAAACTTGAAAAGCTACACAAGTTTAATAGAAAATACCTATATGATAATGCTGACTATCGTTTGGCATGTTCGGACAATGCAGGAAAATGGATGTACGGGAATGGAGCTTTTGAAATAATCAAGAATGGAATTGATACAAAAGGATTTCGGTTTTGTACCGAATACGGAGAAGAAATTCGAGCAATGTATGGAATTCCTATGAATGCTTTTGTTATTGGACATGTAGGAAGATTTACCAATCAGAAAAATCATTCGAAGTTAATTGATATTTTTGCAGCTATAAAAGAACGAAAATCAGATGCATATTTGTTGTTGCTCGGTGGCGGAGAGTTACAGGATACCATTAAGAGCAAGGTTGAAAAACTTAATTTATGTGACAGCGTTATTTTCTGTGGAGTGCGCACGGATGTAAATAAATATCTATGCGCAATGGACGCTTTTGTTTTTCCATCGACTTGGGAAGGACTTGGAATTGTAGCTATCGAAGCGCAGGCATCAGGGCTGGAGTGTTATCTGTCAAGAGAGCTACCCAAGGAAGTGGAAGTGACAGATGCAGTCACATGGTTTGATGTTTCAGAGAATGAAAATGCAATTGCGAATATGATTGATCTGACGAAAGTTCCGGAAGAAACTCGTTATATTCGAAATAGAGAAGTTGCGGAGAATGGATACGATATGCAGGAAACTGCTAATAGATTGATGAAAATTTACTTGTCATTAATAGGAGAATAAATGAATACAAAGAGTGTGCAGGTTGTAATGTCAACCTATAATGGAGAAAAGTACCTGAAAGAACAAATAGATAGTATTCTGTCACAGGAAGGGGTGGATGTTCGCCTTTATATACGAGATGACGGATCTTCAGATAGAACTACAGATATATTGGCTTCGTATCAAGAGCATAAAAATGTAAAAATAGAAAAGGGAAATAATCTGGGTTTTGCGAAAAGCTTTTTAACCGCGTTAGATGAATGCGATGAAGCAGATTACTACGCTTTTTCGGATCAAGATGATGTGTGGGAAAAAGATAAGCTTTCAACCGCAATCGAGATACTCGAAGAAGAAAGTCAGTCAACACCGTTGCTGTATTGTTCGGCACTTCAAAGAGTGGATGAAAACTTAAATCCATTACATGTGCAGAGCTATCATGGATTGCGCATTAACCTTCCTTCGATGTTAACGAGAGGGAGACTTGCCGGATGCACGTTTGTATTTAATAACACATTACGAAATCTGGTAAAGAATTCATCACAAATAGAAATGCATGCGTCCCATGATAGTTGGGTGCTGTTGGCTTGCCTTGCATGTGGGGGAAATGTCTTTTTTGACAAAAAACCACATATTTTATTCAGAAGATATAATACGAATACATCAATCGATGGCGGAAAGTTGAAAAGTCGGCTGAAATATGAATTTAGATATTTTGAAAAATATAAAAATAACAGATTGGATACCGCATGCGAACTGTTAAATTGCTATAATTCAAATATGTCTGTGTCCAGCAAAAGCTTTTTGGAAAAAGTGAAAAACTATAAAAGTAGTATAAGAAATAGAATTGCTTTTTTGTTTTACAAAGACATAAATTGTGGAATAATAGCATCGGATGTGATAACAAGGATTATAATTCTATTCGGGTGCTATTAATTAAGGTTGGGTAAAAAGATTATGGAAGAATTGATTTCAGTTGTTGTGCCTATATATAATGTTGAAAAATATCTCCAAAAATGCATAGACAGTATTTTGGCGCAAACATATCGTCATCTCGAAATTATACTGGTTGATGATGGCTCGCCGGATAACTGCGGTGCAATATGTGATAACTATGCACAAGAAGATGGCCGGGTTCTCGTGATTCATAAGAAAAATGGAGGACTGTCGTCGGCTAGAAATGCTGGGCTGGAGATTGCAAAGGGAGAACTGATAGTATTTATTGACAGTGATGATTGGATTGATGCTAATTATATCGAAAAGCTTTACGATGATATTTCGGAAAGCGGAGCAGATGTAGCGGTTCCAGCATTTTGTATTTCATTTGAAAATGGTGATTGTGCAGTTGATTCAAGAGTAAAAGAGGTAACAACTTACTCGAAGAAGGAAGCGCTGGAAGTTTTTTTGTTTAATGGGTATTTGACTCCGTGTGTTGCAAGCAAGATGTGGAAAAAGAGCCTGTGGCAGAAAATTAGGTGCCCTGAGGGAAAATTGTTTGAGGATCAGTACACGACATATAAACTTTTAATGTTGGCGAATAAGATTGTTTTTGACCCAGAGGTATATTACTATTATTTTAAACGGAGCGGTTCTATTGGCCATAGTTCTTTTTCAAAAAGAACATATGATTTGCTGTTTGGGATTGGGGAACAATATCAAGTGATTACAGAAGCATATCCTGAAACGACAAGTACAATGAAAGTTGCGAGAACGGTATGGGAATTGGTTTTTGTCAACATGATGATTTGCTCGAAATACAATGACAAGGAAACGATTGGGCAAGTTCAGAAACATGCTAGAAACGCTTTTTTAGATGTGGTTACTTGTAAGTATTTGCCAGCAGTTCGAAAGGCTGAAATCGCACTGTTCTGTTTCAATTTTTCTGCTTATCGGTTTATTTACATAAAATATAAATCTAAAAAGAAAATCGCGTGAGGATATACGAATGACCATATATATTCCGATGATTATTCTAACGGTATTTTTAGCTGATATACAAGAAAGGATTCGATATCGAGGAAGAAAGATCTCTATTTTATTAATAACGCTTCTTCCACCCACATTAGTGGCCGCATTCCGGTACAATAACGGCGCAGATTATCCAATGTATTTTCAATTGTTTACGCGTTTGGGAAATGGAAGTAAAATTGCCGGTATAGAAGGAAAAAAACTAGAAGTAGGATTCGAGTACATTGTTAGACTGTGCCAATTAGTAACTCGAAATCAGTGGTTTACATTTGGAGCTATTTCATTTATTATTTCTTTTCTTATATTTAAAGAATGCTTAAATGATTCTGATCATTATAGGCTTAGCGTTCTGTTTTATTTTGTCACTGGAGTTTATTTCGATGCATATAATGGATTGAGGCAATATATTGCTGTCTCGATTTGTTTTTATGCAATGAAATACATATTGAATAAAGACGCTAAAAGGTATTTCCTGGCTGTCCTTATAGCTTTTTTATTTCACAAGTCGGCGCTTTTCTTTGTACCGGTGTATTTTTTGCAATATTTGAAATTTGATTTTAAGAAAGCAATAACAATTGTAGGGTTAACCGTACTTTCTGGAAGTGGATTATTCGCAATCTTAAAGTTTGTTATAAAATATACCCCTTATGCGTTTTATTTTACCCTGAATTCGGCTGAGCTAAACGAAATTGTTGCGAGCCAATCATCCATTCTGTTTTTTGGCGTATCGACTATTATTGGATACTACTATTATTCAAAAGAAAAAGAGATTGATACAAAAACTCAATTGCTTTACAATATGCAGATTATCTCATTAAGCATAGCATTAATGACCGCATTTGTACCTTTGATTAATAGGGTATTATACTACGGAATGGCATATGAACTTCTATATTTGCCAAATATGCTTAAGCTAATAAATAACCGAAGAGAAAAAATGCTTGTAAAGGTGTTCCTGATTCTAATGTATGGCGGAATCACTGCTTACGGAATGATCAACAGCGGTTGGTACACGTGCATACCATATAATTTCTATTTTGATTACAGGTGAGAGTTTATGATACCTAAAAAAATTCACTACTGCTGGTTTGGAGGAAATCCGTTACCTCAAGATGCTTTAATGTGTATAGAATCTTGGAAAAAGTATTTCCCGGATTATGAAATTATAGAGTGGAATGAAAAGAACTTTGATATGAACAGCTGTGATTATATTAGGGAAGCAGCTGAAAATAAAAAATGGGCTTTTGTTTCTGATTTTGCAAGATTTAAAATATTATACGATTTCGGCGGAATTTACTTTGATACAGATGTTGAAGTTGTTAGAAATTTTGATGAGATTATTGCGATGGGCGCATTTATGGGAAAAGAAGAACCACAAGACTCTACAACTTATGTCATCAATCCTGGCCTAGGGATGGCAGCAGAGCAAGGAAATGGTTTCTGTTTGGACGTCATAGAGTATTACAAAACGATTCATTTCGATTTCAATAACATAATTACTGTATGCGAACATGTGACGAGATGTCTAAAGAAAAAAGGCTATATTGGGAATAATAAGATAGAAAAAATAGATGGCTTCACTTTATATCCAACGGAATATTTCTGCCCCAAAAATTATTATACTAATGAGATGAGAATGACGCGAAACACATGTTCAATTCATCACTATACCAGCTCGTGGAGTTCGGCTAAATTTACGAGGTTTCATGTATTCGAAACAAAGATTATGAAAATTTTTGGACCTAAGGTATCGGATTTTTTTATGGTAAAGCTTGCGAGAAATATATATTGCAATGGCTTGGGTGTAACCGTAAAAAAAGTCTTGCGTTTATACAAGAAGTAAGGATATACGGGTCTTAATTATATATCAAACGAGAAGGCTAAGTTGCTGAAGATGGAGATATAAATGCAAAAGTCTATGCTGAAGAATTCAGTGTTTAACATAATATACACAGCTTCGAATATATTATTTCCTTTTATTACATCAATATATGTGTCCAGAATTTTACTTCCAGTTGGTGTTGGGAAGGTTGCGAGTGCACAAAACATTGCTTCGTATTTCGTTACAGCAGCTGCCCTTGGGCTGCCATCCTATGGGGTTCGTGAATTTGCAAAAGTTAGGGAGGATACCGCAAAAAAGAACTCGTTGTTTACGGAATTGTTCATTATTAATTTGATTTCGACAACAATATCTTTGATTGCATACATATTTGTTTTGATCTTAAACAATGGCTTTAATGGGGAAGGGGCGTTATATATTTGCTGTGGTTTGGCCATCTTTTTTAACTATCTGAATATTGACTGGATATATCAAGGCCTAGAAGAATATGGATACATAACGGGTCGAAGCGTTGTAATCAAGTGTATATCTCTTGCGCTCTTGGTTGTTTTTGTTAAGACAAGAGAAGATTATGTGGCATATGCTTTACTAACAAGTTTGGCTTTAGGTGGAAACTACATTTTTAATGTTATCCATGCAAGAAAAATGGTTGGATTTACGTTGGTAAACCTCAAAATTCGAAAACATATAAAGCCAATTGTATTTATTGCTGGAATTATATTTATGTCCACAATTTATAATAAAATAGATATAACGATGCTAAGTGCGCTTTCGACAGATGAGGCTGTTGGGTATTATTCGTATGCTCAACGTACGGTGAATATTGTCTTAACAATGTGCTCGGCGGTTACAGCAATCTTTTTACCAAGATTGAGTTATTACTACGATAATGAAAAGGCGGTATTTTATAAACTGATGGACAAAGGATTTCAAATTCTTTGCCTAGGTGTAGTTCCTTTAGCTGTCGGACTTTTCTTGACGGCAAATCAAGCGGTTGTTTTGCTATATGGTGATAGTTTTACCCCTACAGGAACTACAATTAAATTAATGTGCCCACTTATCCTGATAAAAGGGTTTGGTGATTTGTTATGTTATCAGTTGGCATACAGTTCAAAGAATGAGTATATTCTTCTGCCAGGTTCTGCAATCGCATCTATCATAAATGTTATCACAAATTCAATTTTGATTCCCCTATATGCACAAAATGGAGCTGTGATTGCGTCTGTCATGAGTGAACTAACAACAAATATAATTCAATTTTTGTACTTGAAACGTAAAATTAAATACCATATAAGCAATACAGCACTAGTACTTTCATTGTTTTCAACGATGGTAATGGCGGCAGTAGTTTGCGCTATTATTAAAATGAATTTACCACTTGCAGTAGCGCTGGCTATGGAGATTTCAATTGGCGGAGCAATTTATTTGTTGATGAATATTGCCTTAAAAAATCGAATTCTATCCGAAATGTTGACAAAAGTGCTTAAAAAACATAACACGGGTTTCCAAGATTCATAGTTTTCCGGTAAACATGGTAATGCCAAAAGATGATTTGGATAAACGCAATTTAGAGCGTATCAAACTAGACTAAAAACGAAGGAGTGGAATACAGTGGCATGGATAAAAAAAGCAATTAAAACGTCTGGTAAAATACTGTTATCTTTTTGTAAAGGTTCAACATCTATGAATCTTGCTAATGTATTTGTCAAGAGTTTTTTTATAGATTTTCCGATTTTCTTTTGGAAAAAGGGCGCATTAAATTGAACCCACAGCAGTTGTGGATTTTTGAAAAAGCTATATAATAGAGTCAGTGGTTACTGTTGCTTGAGCGTTTCCATCGCTCTCGCGTAGTAGATGCGGAGAAACTTGTTGACTCCGGCCATTTTAGCTACGTTATACTGTTTCCCTTCCTGTTCCTTTTTGAGCAGAAAAAGGTAGACAGGGTCATCTTGAGGTCGTGTAAGTTTGAGTGCCTGCATAACCTCAAAGCAATACTTTCTGAGAGCCGCATTCCCACGTTTTGATATGTGGCGATTGTGGCTCTCAAATGTTCCAGACTGATATGGAGGCGCATCGTTACCAGCATAAGCGTTGAGTGCTTTTCCACTGTGAAAGCGGCGGATGTCTCCAATTTCAGCAAGGATAAGGGGACCGAGTCGATCCCCAACACCAGCCATAGAGCGCAGAACAGCGTATTCGGGCAACGTTTCAGCTAATGTTTGCATTTTTAGAATAATTGAATCGCGGCCTTTTGTGATTCACAGACAAGTTCAAGGCATTGATCTTGAGCCGCAAGAGTGTATTCGTTTTCTCCCCTTGTTGTGATATTGCGTAATGCAGCTTCGTAAATTGCCAACCCATATGTTTTGGTTTGGCGATTTCGAGATTTCCTTGCGATTTTTTCAAATGCGTCAAGAAAACGACTTTTTCCCATTTTCTTTATACGATCGTAGGATTTAAAACGATTGATAAAGAGAACGGAAAGACTGGTTTCTGGCGTTCTGGTCGTTAGAGGCAGGATGTTGGTTATGCCAGGCATCGTTTCATCCAATAGATTAAGTAGAAATACTTTGTTGGTTTTCAGGGTAAGCATTCGCTGATTATACTGTCGTGCCAAAAATCTTAAATCTTCGTATTTCTACTCCATAGATGTGTATGGAACCAGAGAATAACTCTTTTCCAATGCATATCTGGCAATCCGCACTGCATCTTTCTTGTCCGTTTTGGCCTTGCGAAGATCCATGTCTCCGAATTTCTTGATTTGATAGGCATTAACCATACAAACAGGGAGCCCGGCTTCCTGGAACGCTTTCAGAACAGGATAGTGGTAATGCCCGGTATTTTCCATTAAGATGGTTGCAGATTGCTTGCTATTCAAAATATACTTAATGAAAGCGTCTAGTTCAGGCTGCGTATGGTGGAATTCAAAAGGGCTTGTGTGCATTGATCCGTCTTGGTTTAAGATGGCTGCTACACTTTTTGACTTGGAAATATCGATTCCTACTGCGAGCATTGACATTCCTTCTTTCGTTTCGATTTATGGCTATCCAGCTTTTCCAAAGTACGCACATATTCAATCGTGAAACGGGAGCTATGTCCCAACTTGCTGAATCGAGCACAAAACAATGGAGGCTGGCTGACACATTTGTCTGCGGGCGTGGTGTCCCAATCGGAAAGTTCGTCAGACCATACCTCCATTTTAAAGGAAAAGAGCAAGGCCGGATAGACCTTACTCTTACATTATGAATCGGACTTTAGCCGTATGTTAATTTTTTAGGTGATTCAAAGTAAAGGGTTGATTAAGTGAAAATGAATGAGATGTCAAGAAGTGAAGAGAAAAATTATAAATTAGTCGATTTGATAAAGTTTATATGCGCATTTCTTGTGATAGGAATACATACAAGACAGTTTCTATCCGTTAGCGATATAGCAGATAGACTATTTTATTACGATGTTTCAAATTATTCTGTTCCATTCTTTTATGCATGCAGCGGATATTTTTTACTTGCAAAGAAGTCAAATATAAAATTGGGTGATCGGCTTAAGATTAGGATAAGAAAAGTCCTGAGATTATATTTGGTATGGTCACTCCTTTATATACCGTTGACATTGTATGGCTGGTGCATAGAAGGCAATTGGAAACTTTCATACTTGTTTCGCTGTCTGCGAAATTTTTTTTGTTGGGGAAAACTATTATTCGTGGACGCTATGGTATCTGAATGGTTTGATTTTTGCTTTGCTTGTGATAAAACTGATGCTGAGAAAATACTCAATTGGTAAAATGGCAGAATTTGGGTCAGTATTATATATTATCGGAGTGGTTCTGACAATACTGAGGGAACATTTGAAAGAACTTCCAGTGATAATTGCTTGTCCAATTGGAATGTACTTTAAATTGTTTTTGACCACGAAAAATGGATTATTTCAGTCACTTGCATTTGTATCGATTGGAATGCAGATAGCCGAGGCAGAACGGTTTGATAAGTTGCGTGTAAGCATTCAAAATGCTATTGTATTTGTCTTAGTGTGTGCTGTAAAAGTTTTCTGCAGTTTATTCGGGGGGAGCGACATCTCGAAGTTGCTTGATCTTCCAACGTTCTACTTTATGTTTGCAGTAATCATTTTAGAATGTAAGGAAAATAGATTAAAAGGAAACTTTTATAAACACTTAAGAAGTACGAGTGAAACAATGTATTTTATACATATGTACTTTGTGGCCTTCTGCGCATTAGTACTTTATAAAGATGATTATAATAATTTTAAGTCGTATTTGATTTGCGCAGGGGGAGCTTTGGCAGTTTCTGAAATATACTCTTGGATGAAAAACATAAGTAACCGCTCAACCACAGTGTCTCGGCTAAAGCATGATTGAAACTTTGAAATAGAGAGCGAAGCAAACATAAGCTTCAGAAAGGACGGTTTGAAAAGCTAAAACCCAATGAACGACTTCGGCCCGAAGCGCCCGATGTCGGAAAGTGCAGAAACTGCACCTACTGACACTGCAAAAGCGAAGCGCGGCCGACCGAAGAAAAAGCCCGACTACGATAGAGAAAATGTTAGAAAAAAAGCGTGTACAAGGCTGACTTGTTCTCGGATCTGTGATATACTGGAGTCATGGGAGACCGTGGCTCTCGCTGCTCTGATAATCGCGAACCTCTACACAGTGAGCAGCAGGCAACAATCTAAGGATCGGCTGAGATGTGAAGAAGAATATAATGGGCTGAAATACATGAAGAATATAGATAAAAGAAAGCTAATAATTACATTATGTACTATTGTAGCGATTGTTGCTGTTGGATTAGGAATCTTCAAGATGCTTCAATTGGTAAAGGAAGTAGAGCAAGTAAAAGATTACAATACTGAATCGCTTCGATGGGCTATTATTGGGGCGATAGGTAGTTGGACGGGATCGGTATTTGGAGCAATTGCTCTTGTTGTTTCGCTTGTTGCTTTATGGCTTCCACAGAGAGTAAAAATTGCGGTTGGTGTTAGCACTGGTTTTATACTGAGTCAAATTCCGGGTATTGAAAAAATCGATGCGTATATTATAACAGTGAAAAATACTGGGATGAAGCCAGTAACGGTTACAAATGTATATCTGCATTTTGGAAGCAAAAAGCAAGGAGATATATTTGTTGGTATGCTAAATCGAGAGTCCATACTTCAAATGTATACGCCTCAGTTTCCTAAAAGACTGGATCAGGGAGAATCTTTTGATTATTATCTTTTAAGGGAGAGATTAGACAAGGCATTGATTCCTTATGAAGAGAAAATGTCTTTAGATGAACCGTTTAGCATCCGGATTGATGAGGTGACCAGAGGAACGCAGTATTACAAGACAAAATGGACTTTACGTACTTTTATTGGGAAATAGAAAGCAACATTGGGGTTGGGCAGTGCGTCCAGCGAAGGACGTGCAATTCGATAGGCGAAAATCCTGTCAAATAAGCGGCTAACCACAGCATTTGAAGTGAGTCTTGGGTGTGTCGCAGTAATGCGGCGTGTTAAGCGTAGACAGCAAGGTAGTGGGGATAGCTATTGAACATCGAAATACCAACAAACCAGAGCGTCGACTCTGTTGCCTGAGGAGAAGACAACATGTGGGTTTATCGTTAAGGTGAGATTTCACACAGTTCTGCGGTGTCGGAAGGAACTATTCATGCTATACAAGGATTGTACGTCAACGGGAGAGAACCTATATTTTCCCTATTATAGAAAGCTCTGGGGGTCAGGAACCCGGTACTAGATTGTAAACAAAAGATGGCCAAAACTGGGTGGATAGTTTGTCATCCGGATTCCAGTTATCGTCGAACCAATTGTATTTATTTTTCATTTTGATTTTACCTCCATCGTGTGTTGGGATAACACAATGGTAGGGTGAAATCTGACGGCTGTACATGAATACAGCCTACGCTGCTCGAAACTTTGCACACCTCTTCGTGGTGAGCAGCAGGCAACACATGAGAATGTGGCGAAGAATGCAAAGGATGGATAAAGAAAGTAGGAGGCTTCTCTATGGGTATTTATTTTGCAACCGACATAGACAGAATTAATAATGAATATATGCCCCGGTTAAACTTAGAAATCGGAAGATATATAAATTACTCAAAGCTGGAATCTATGCTTTCTACACAGACACTCTTCTTTTGCAATGCTTCAAGGTTTGATGATGAATATGAGGGGGAAATTCCGCTAGAGTTTTTTGACGGCTGGGCACAACAATCAGAAGAAAACTATCGGAGACTTAATGAATTAAAATCCCATGTATATGTGCCATATGTGACTTGTTGGACACCGTATAAAACTGGTAATACAAAAATGTGGAACGAATATGCATCAGATAACGGAGTCTGTATAGTATCAACTGTAAGACAAATTTTTATGCTTTCAAGGATAAATGGTGCAAGAATGTATAAAGTTCATTATCTTGATGAAAATGAGCAAATGGGAAATATGGATGTGCCATTTTACATTCCACATGATGATGAACGAGCTAGATTTGGCCTGCCGAGTTCCGCACGTGTTTTTCATGCAATAAAAAAGCATGACTTTAAAGAAGAAAATGAAATTCGTTCAATTATATATAAAAACAGTCAAGAAGCAGGGCTACAAATTCCATTCAATTTTAAGGGATTTGTTTCCAGGGTGGTTCTAAATCCGAAATCAAATGATCAGCAAAAAGAAGCAATTATCGAGCTGTTAAATCGTTATTCATATACAACTATTGTAGAAGAATAAAAAATAATGTTACAGAATTGCATTCGAACAATTCGGAGGTAACAAAAATGCCCAGAACGAAAGGTAGCAAAAACCGTCACAAAACTACCCATACCGACTACGCATTCCAGATCGCAGAGAAGCAGGAATCTATCGTTTTCCTGACTGCAGAGATCGCATCCATCACTGCAAACATTGAAACTTTGAAAGCTGACCTGAAAGTGAAGAAGTCTGATTTGAAGAAGGCCGAAAAAGAAGTGGCATCTCTGGAAGCGAAGAAGGTAAAGGCAGATGCTAAGGCTGCAGAAGAAGCGAAAAAGTCGGAAGCCGAGGCTGTGGTTAAGAAGCTGCTGGCTGGTGGCATGAGTGCTGACGAAATTTTGGAAAAACTGAAGTAAAGATATACGCCTGCAACTGTAAATCTGCTTTTCTGTTGCAGGCGTTTTTTGATTTAAAGAATAATATTTAAGGATAACGGGCTAACAGAACCGTGCCTCCTCAGTGTTTTTGAAGTGTGAAAATAGTTCCATGGGAAAAAGATGAAATTAAAATATTTGGAGCTTGCTGTTGAAAACGCATCGAACGCTATGAGATAAAAATGAGTAATGAAAAAGGAGATAAATAAATGCCTGCAAGGAATATCTCAGAATATCCACAATTACTGAATGCAATTCATTCCGCTGAAAAAATTGTGTATTTGTGTGGTGCAGGTGCATCTATGTCGCTCGGCTCTCATAGATTGAGTTGGACGAATTGGATTGCTGAGGGAAGAAAATATCTGACAATACCAGAGCAGAATGAGTTGAATCTGAAAATTGGTTCATGGACTGCGGAGGAACTGATCGATGCGGCTACTTTTTTGCTGGGCAAGCTTAAGAGCTCTGGGGCATACCAGACTTTTATGAATCAAACAATTGGCGCACTGCATCCTGTCAATACGGAGTTCAAAGAGGCGCTTTGCAAAGTCTGGCGTGCAGGAGATCTGATTGCAACAACAAATTACGATACGCAGATAGAAGAAACATTAAATGCTAAAGGCGTTTCCTATGAATGCCCGGCGGAAATTCTTTCGATTATTCGTAGCACAGCGGAAAATAAAGTGATTCACCTTCATGGAATGTATGATGAACGAGATGGTATTGATAATATTATTGCGGACTATATACAATACCAAACGATTTTGCGCAACAGTGGGGCACAGTTTATTCAAAATCTGATAGGAACAAATCCTATCATAATTGTTGGCTGTGGTGGCACGATGGAAGATCCGAACCTGTCTGGCTTTATGTCATTTGCGTATGAGAAACTTGGAACCTCTGATATACCTTATTTTTATCTGATGAAGAGTGGAGACACCATACCCAATTTGCCGATGAATGCTATTCCAGTATTTTATGGGGATGATTATGAGGATCTCCCACTTTTTCTATCAGAGATTGCAATGACTCGGCTTCAGAAAAGAGCAGGATTGCAATCAGTCATAGCAGTGAATCCTTATTTGGAGCGCAGAACGGCAATATCTGCTTTTGGTAGAATGCACTTTTCTAATAGCTTTAACCCCTTCGTGGGTAGAACTGTGGAACTGAATGACCTAAGTTCTTTTTTACAAGATAAGGAAAAATTCTTGTGGCGGACTATTTTAGGTGAAGGTGGAATAGGAAAAAGCCGCCTGATTTTGGAATGGATGAAAACTATGCCTTCAAGCTGGTTTGGCTTTTTTGCGTATAAAAAACCGGAAAAAGCGCATCTGTTCGTTCCGTTTGCAGATACTGTTGTGGCGTTTGACTATGTCTTAGGGCAAGAACAGCAATGTGCAGATACAATTGCGGCATTTATTGAAGCGTTTTCGGATTCGCCATACAAGCTTAGAATTGTATTGCTGGAACGGCATCAGAGAGCATCAGAATATGATTGGCTGATTGAATTAAAACGGAAAATGCCCAATGAGGCCAGGTTGGAATTTGAAGCGGGTACTTATTCGAAGCCCGTTTTGACAATTGGACCACTCGATGAAAAAGACGAGGCGTCATATATTGAAAACTATTTGGAAGCCTATCTACCGCTTCTTGGTACAAGTGCCTTTATTGATGAATGCAAGGCTGATAAGGCAAATAAGGCAAAAATAATACAAAGTAAGTTTCGAAATTCGATGAGTGCTCCTTGCTTGCGTCCGCTATTCCTTAGCGTGTTCATTGAAGTGTGGCTTAGTAAAGAAGGGCGCACAAACCTTACCTCTACGGAAGAATTACTAAGTGAATATTTGAATAAAGAGAAAAAACGCTGGAAGCTAATTTTGGGCGATGATATTTTGGTGGATTCGTATCTTCGGGTGCTTTCGGTTGCTTGCATTGTAGGAATTTTTAACATTACGGATGTACAAGGTACAAACTATTTGGCGGAAGATTGTAATAGGTTGATCTCTTTTTTTGATGCAAGGAGTGGAAGACCGGGAGCAGATAATCTCTTTGAGGATTTGTTTGTGTCTGTCAGCGAACAAGAGGATGATCCGGCACAACCAACGCTATTCGAGTTGCTTTATCAGCAGATGGACAAAGAGCCGCAAAAAGCGGAGAGTGGAGGTTCTTCAAAGAGCCTTGATCAAGACGAGAAGTTTTCATTGTTGGCACCATATGTTAAACTAAGCGCTGATCCGCAAGAGGTTTACCTCAATATGCGTGTAAGAGGTGGCGTGGCCACAGAAGAGGAAAAACAGAAACTGATACAGCTTCAGAACCAGAGAACCCAGAAAGAGAAGATGCTCCCAGATCATGCGTGGCTCATGGAACCGTGCTTTCCGGACGTGATTAATGAGTATATCGTTGACTATGTCGTGAATGTGAGAGATGCTGAACGATTTGCAAAATTGGTCAAATCAAATTCTGTGATGGGCTTTGTAAAATTCATCTCGCTGGCACTGGATGACTGGCCGGAGAGTGATGTGTTCCAAAAAATAGCGATCACGCCGCCAGACGAGGAGTTGAATGATTCTGAATACTATTTAGGCTTGATGTCGAGGATTTCAGCTATAAAAGATATTGCTGCGGTAGAAGATGTGCTTTTAGAACGTGAGCCGATTTTCCAGAGGTATGAGTTGGAACTATGGCGAAGAATAGCAATCGTCTTGACTGATCGGGGAGATATAAGGCGTCTTTACAATAGCGGTCTGAAATATATTCGATTTTTAAAAGAAATATCAGAAAAGGTAACAATCCGTGATGAGGCGGTAGATGCTATAGAGGCGTATTGCGTTGGTCTTCATAATGCGGAAGCAGTTGATGAGTATGGTGCTTTCCTGAAAAAGTGCGGTGAATTGACCCAGCTACTTGCAGATAACAAACGGATTGCGGTAATTTGCTGTCAAAACTATGGACGGCTGATGCACTTGCGACTCTATAAAAACGTTAACGCAGAGATTCAAGAGGAATGGAATGCTATCGTAGAAATTTTGAAGCAGTGCAACTACGATGAGGATGTATATAAAAATGTACTGGATGCGGTAGAAGAATACTTTCGTACCCTTGTCCAACGAAAAAAGGAGGATAAGCTGTTTGAGCTGGAACGCTTTATGGCTCAAGTGTATGAAGAAAATGGACGATGTGAAGCGGCAGAAGTCGCAGCGCTCTGCCTTGCTAATTTATATAATAGTGGGGGACATAGAAAAATAACACCAGATGAATATGAAACGATAAAAAAGTATTTGCAGAAATTTCCGGAATCCATGCATATTCGGGCGGCATTTATTATTGCGAGTGAAGCCATATATTCACCGTCGGCGGAATATAAGCGAGTTCCTGATAAAATTATTAATAAGGCAAAGCAATGGTCTGAACAGTATCCAAAGAAAATCGAATTTCAGGAGGCGTACTTTGGCTTACTATTTTCAAGACTGAAATATGCTCAGGCACAAGATATGAGAAATGAACAGAGAAGAGTATACCGGGAGATGAAGACAGTTGCGGAAAGGGCGAATTATTCAGAGTATAATGAATCTAACCAATTGATGGAATCGGTTGATATACTTCATAGAGTATTTGGCTACTAACAAAAAAGTAGAACGGTCTGAATCTTACACTGAACTAAAGTAATCTTTTCAAACCCTCAAACCGTGTGGGTGTGGCTACAAAATCTCATCCATGCGGTTTTATAACAGAACAATTGCTTCATATCGAATAAATATACTCGTTTCTCACTTCATCTCTCAAAATCACTTCCGGTGAATTTTCAGCAGATGAACAGCAGGGGAGGGCAGAAGCAAAGCAAAGGAACATCACAGACAAGAAGCTATCAAGGCAATCAGCACATCAAAAACAACTTCAATCACTTCAAAAGTAACCTCCAAAAATCAGCAATAACCCATCACTCAATTCCGTCCATCAATACACCCATCAACCCATCATCCAACCCGTCATCACACCCACCCTGAGGAGCGCATCTGGGCAGGGCGAACGCCCCCGGCGGAAGCCCCGGGTCCCGGACGCTCCGAAGATCAAGCATGACAAGATGAAACAATTTTACATGATTGACATGGGGCGAAAAATGTGATACTATCATTTTATCAAAAAAGTGCGAATCCCTCTCGCTCGCGAAGGAAAAATCTCTCTCGCAATGAGAAATCAAACGATACAACGAATGAAAATCGACTTTGCCGAAGGCTGGCAGACACGAGGGACTTAAAATCCTTTTCTGAAGACAGAGTATGGGGTTGCCCCCGCTGGAGACATTGAAAATCTCAGAATTGTTCGTTGATTCGAATGATTGTCGGACTTTCTTTTTGCTCTGCTTTCTGGAAGCTTTGGAGAGGTGAGAGAAATCATTCTTGCATAGACGATGCCGTATGGACGCGTTTACAAGAACCTTTCCATGCGGGGCCATAGTGAAATATTTTTATATCAAACAGACTGCCCCCAAAGTAGCGCGATTTGATGCGAGCTACTTTGGGGGCAGTTTTACGCTTTGCGGGGGATGGGCGGGGCGCTATCGTCCGTAAGGCCAAGAATATAATCGGTACTGGTATGGTAGAGACCGGCAAGCTGGATCAGCACCTCGGTGGGGATATCCCGCTTGCCGGTCTCGTAATTGGAGTAGCAGACCTGTGTGCATTTCAGATACGCCGCAACATCCTTTTGCAGCAGATCACGATCCTCCCGCAGATCCCGGATACGTTGATACATGGTATTTACCTCAAAGGCTTTATTTAAGGTAAAGTATAGGCATAACGAAATGTTATATTGACATATAAAACAAAATGTTATATCATAGTATCGCGCCGGGAACAGCTGTGAATCTCCGGCGCAAAAGGGGAGAGCATCATGAAACTGGAATTCCGGCAGACGGTGACCTGCAACCACCTTACGCTTGCAAGGGTCTGCAAAACTATCGACTGGCAGCAGCCACTGCCCCGGTGCGGAGAATATGTGGCCGGGCTGGATACGCTGGACGGCGAACCGGAACTGCCGGTGCGCAAACTGCTGCACCGGGCACAGGACGGCGGCTGCCTTGCGGAGCTGCCGGGCTTCAACATTGCGCAGCTGAGGCTTTCTTACCGGGAGCTGGAGCAACTGGCAGCAAAAAAGGCTGGACGCTGCAAAAGCTGTAAAAAACTTAAATTTCCCTCTTGCATTCTGGCCGATTCGTGCTATAATAATAGGGCAATCGTTTCCAAGGCCGCTCGACGGGGTAGCCGATATTGAAGGTTGTGATGGGCACATACATTTATAATATGGCCCCAATAAGTCAGAACCAGAAATGAGGTGAAAAGAATGAAACAGGGTATCCATCCGAACTACGTTGACTGCACCATCACCTGCGCATGCGGCAACGTCATCAAGACTCGTTCCACCAAGCCTGAGATCCACGTCGAAGTTTGCTCCAAGTGCCATCCTTTCTACACTGGCAAGCAGAAGCTGGTTGACACCGGCGGACGTGTTGAGCGCTTCAACAAGCGTTTCGGCCGTAAGTAATTATAGGCTATCTCATGCCGCTTCCTTCGGGAGGCGGCATTTTTGCGTTTTGCGCGGGCAAATGTTTCGTTTTCCCACACAGGATTGTCTTAATTTAAACACATTTTCCGTCTAAACTATAGCAGTTCCAAACCGGAAAGCGCTGCGTCCATGCCGCTTTCCGCAAAACAGCTTCTGAATAAAAGGAGAGTTTGCTGTGATCGAAGTTTCTCACCTGAGCAAGTCCTACGGCAGCCGCCCTGCCGTGCAGGATCTCTCGTTTACGGTGCCGGACGGCCAGATCTACGGCCTGCTGGGGCCCAACGGCGCGGGCAAATCCACCATTATGAATATCCTCACCGGCTATCTGGCACCCACCGAGGGCGAGGTGAAGGTGGCCGGGTTCCGTCTGCCGGAGCAGGCACAGCAGGCCAAAGCCTGTGTAGGCTACCTGCCGGAGCAACCGCCGCTCTACCCGGAAATGACCGTGCAGGAGTATCTGGACTTTGTGGCAGAGCTCAAGGGGGTCAAGCGTGCGCAGCGCAAGCAACAGGTGCTGGCTGCTGCCCGCCGCACCGGGCTGGAGGAAGTGCTGCCCCGGGTCATCCGCAGCTTGTCCAAGGGTTACCGTCAGCGGGTTGGCATTGCGCAGGCGCTGCTGGGCAGCCCGCAGCTCATCATACTGGACGAGCCCACCGTGGGGCTGGACCCCGCGCAGGTCATCGAGATCCGCAACCTCATCCGGGAGCTGGGCAAGGCGCACACGGTCATTCTGTCCAGCCACATCCTCAGCGAGGTGCAGGCCGTGTGTCAGCAGGTGCTCATCCTGTCTAAAGGGCATCTGGTGGCTGTGGGCAGCCCGGAGGAGCTGGGCGAGACCCTGAACCCCGGCAGCCGCCTGCGCGCCACCGCGCAGGGCGAGACCGATACCGTGCTTGCCGCAGTGCGCAGCGTGCCGGGTATCTGCCGGGTAGCGCTGGAAAGCGCTGCGGACGGTCAGGTCACCTTTACCGCCGAGAGCGAGGATGCCGCCGACCGCCGCGCTGCCGTGTCCCGGGCACTGACCGAGGCCGGCTGCACCGTGCTGGCGCTTGCTGCCGAGAACCGCAGCCTTGAGGAGGTATTCCTTGCGCTGACCGAAAAAACGCCGGAGCAGGAAGCCCCGGCAGAAGGGGAGGGGAAATGAGATGCTTGCCATCTTTAAACGAGAACTCCGCAGCTGCTTTCACGGCATGATCGGTGCGGTGCTTACCGCCTTTATGCTGGCGGCTACGGCCATCTACTTTGTGGCGCTGAATCTGGGCTACGGTCTGCCGGATTTTGGCTACTATACGCTGTACCGCACCATTTTTGTGCTGCTGCTCTACATCCCGGTGCTCACCATGCGCTCCTTTGCGGAGGAACGCCACAGCCGCACCGACCAGCTGCTGCTCACAAGCCCGGTGTCGGTGGGCGGCATCGTGCTGGGCAAATACTTTGCCCTTTGCGTCATTTTTGCGCTGCCCTGCCTTGTGGATGCGGGCATGATCCTTGTGCTGAAGGTGCTGGGCGCTACCGGCACCAGCACACTGGCCAACTTTTCTGCCCTGCTGTGCTATTACCTCATGGGCTGCGCCGCCATTGCCATTGGGGTGTTCCTTTCCAGCCTGACCGAAAACCAGATCATCGCCGCCGTATCCGGTGTGGCAGCGCTGCTGCTGGCTTATATGATGCCCAGTCTGCGCACCATGTTCACTACCGGCAGCGCGGTGGCGCTGGCACTGTTCACCGCCATTGCCGCCGTGCTCAGCGTGGCGGCGGGGCTGCGCAGCAAAAGCTTTACGCTGGGCTGTCTTTCCTTTGCGGGGTGCTGCGTGGCGCTTACGGCGCTGTTTCTGCTCAAGAGCAGCTGGCTGACCGAAGCTTTCAGCGCGGTGCTCAGCGCCCTGTGCCTGTTTACCCCCTTTGAAGAATTTGTCAACAGCAGCTTTTCCATCCCCACACTGGTCTACTACCTGACCGTAGCGGCGGTGTTCCTGGTCTTCACCGCGCAGGGGCTGGAAAAGCGCCGCTGGAACTGAGAGGAGGCCGCAATGATGAAATGGAACAAGAACGCATCCTCTCAGAAAGGCAGGGTATTCCGCAGCGGACTGCTGTCCACCGCCATGCTGGCAGCAGTGCTGGTGCTGGCGGTACTGCTCAACCTGCTGGTACGGGCCATCCCTGCAAAATATACCGAGTTCGACCTCTCCGAAGCCAAAATGTACACCCTGAGCGACAGCACCAAAGCGCTGGTGGAGGGGCTGGAAAAGGATGTGCACATCTATTACCTCTGCGAAACCGGCAGCGAGGATGCCATCATCACAAAGCTGCTGGATCACTACGCCGCCGAGAGCGGGCACCTGAGCTGGGAACAGAAGGACCCCACCCTGTACCCCACCTTTGCCGCAAAGTACGGTGCGGAGAATGTTTCCACCGGCAGTCTGATCGTCACCTGCGGGGAGAACAGCACCGTACTGGATGCCGCCGACCTGTACGAATACGATTACACCGACTACTACACCACCGGCTCTGCCAGCGTGACTTTTGGCGGCGAAAAGCAGATCACCTCTGCCATCTATAAGCTTACCGCAGCCGGACAGAGCCACGCCTACTATACCACCAACCACGGCGAACAGTCCCTGACCGACTCCCTGACCGATGCGCTGGATGCTCAGAATATCGACGCCCAGCCGCTGGATCTGCTTACAAGCACCATCCCGGAGGACTGCAATCTGCTTATCATCAACGCGCCCACCAGCGATTTTACCGCAGGGGACGGCCTTGTGGATGAGATCAGCCAGCTGCAAAATTATCTTGCGGCGGGCGGCAAGCTGCTGCTGACCAGCAGCGTCTACGCCCAGACCCCGCAGCTGGACGCCGTGCTGGCGCAGTTCGGCCTTGCCCGTGCAGAGGGCATGGTGGTGGAGGGCGACAGCAGCAAGGCGCTGTATAACTCTGCATGGTCGCTGCTGCCGGACTACGGCACGCCCACCGAGAGCACCGCGCTGAACGGCGTGAACACCAATACCCATGTCATGCTGTCGGTGGCGCAGGGTATCACGATCACTGAGACCGAGGATGTCACCGCCGAGCCGCTGTTGAACAGTTCCTCCTCTGCCTATGCCAAGGTCGACATCAACGACCTTACCACTATGGAGCGGGAGGAAGGGGACGCAGATGGCCCCTTTGCGCTGGCCGTCTGGGCACGGAACGAGGATACCGGCGCCGAGGTCCTCTGGATCGGCTGTCCCAACATGGATAACGAGCAGCTTTATCAGTCCATGCCCGGCAACCTGACCTTTTTGCAGGGCTGCGCTGCCTCGCTGGTAGGGCAGGATGTCCTTGTGGACACCAAGGCGCTGGAAGCCGAGCCCATCACGGTGGCAGGCTCTACCGCCGCTGCACTGGGGCTGACCTTTGTGTTCGTGCTCCCGGCGGCGGTGCTCATTGCCGGGGCAGTGGTGGTGCTGCTGCGCCGCCGCAGATAAGGAGACCACCATGAAAACAAAACAGCGTGTCCTGCTGGCGCTGCTGGCAGCGGCAGTGCTGCTGGGCACGTTGCTGTGGGCGGTGACCCGCAGCAACGCCAAGGCCGAGCAGGCCGCCGGCGCCGCTGCCGAGGGCAGCATTCCGCTTTCCAGCTTTGCCGCCGAGGACTTGGAGCAGATCGAGTACACCTATAACGGCGAGACCTACACCCTGCAATATTCCGGCGGCAGCTGGCAGCTGGCGCAGGACCCCGCCTATCATCTGGACGAAAGCGCCTGCAACACCATGCGCACTGCCCTGATGGCACTGAATGCCAAGCGCAGCCTGACGCCGCAGGCAGGGGAGGACTACGGTCTGGACAGCCCGCAGCTCACCGTCACGGTCACGGCGGCAGGGCAGAGCAATACCCTGACCTTCGGGGCAGAAAACCAGGTCACCGGGGATCTCTATGCGCAAAAAGCCGGGGACGATGCCATCTATACCGTCAGCGGCAACAAAGCCGCCTGCTTCCAGCTGGATAAGGCCGGGCTTTTCGGCAGCTTCTGCCCCACCGGACTTACGGCTTCTGCCATTACGCAGGTAGCCTATACGCTGGCAGACGGCACCTCCGTCACCCTGAACGCCGTCAGCGAGCCGACCGAAAGCGCCGACAGCACGGACGCAGACAGCGCCTCTTCCTCTGCCTACGAGACGGTGTGGCGGCTGGCCTCTGACCCCGCCGCCAGCCTTGCACAGGACAAGGTGCAAAGCCTGCTGTCTGCCTTGTGCACCTACGTTACCGCCCAAGCCACGGACGCCGACCTTGCCGCCTGCGGTTTTGATGCACCGGTATTCACCGCCGCAGTCACCAGCGAGGACGGCTCCACCGTACAGCTGACCTACGCCTGCGGTACGGACGGGTGGTATCTGCAGGTGAAAGGGGATACCTCGGTATACACAGTGGATACCAGCACTGTGCAGGCGCTTCTGCTGACGGAAAGCGACCTGAAAACGCAGGAATAATTGCTTTGATACGCTGCACCGAAACCAAGGTGCAGCGTATATTTTTTTGCAGCTTTTTATAAAGTTGCGGCAAACATCGGCAGAGTGATTGACAATCCGACTATGATTGTTTATTATAAACCGTGACAGGGTAAGTCCGCCGCGCAAGATCATGCTTCTGTGCGGGGCGGAGCATCCCTTATACGCAAAAAAGATGGGGCAGGTTCCCTGTCTTTTTTCGTATCTGAGAACAAGGAGGATAACATATAAAATGGACAACTCGGTGGTCGTTTCACTGCGGGATATCGTAGTGGAATTTGATGGACAGCGCATTCTGGATGGGCTGAATCTGGATATCCATGACAAGGAGTTCGTGACGCTGCTCGGTTCCTCCGGCTGCGGCAAAACCACCACCCTGCGCCTGATCGCAGGCTTTCTGGAGCCGAACGCCGGCAAGGTGCTGCTGAAAGGGAAGGACATTACCGGTGTGCCGCCCTACAAGCGCCCGGTGAATACCGTGTTCCAGAAATATGCGCTGTTCCCGCACCTGAACGTGTTCGAGAACGTGGCCTTTGGTCTGCGGCTCAAAAAGCTGGACGAGGACACTATCCGCCGCAAGGTGCGCGATATGCTGGAGGTCGTGGGCTTGAAGGGCTTCGAGCGCCGCAGCATCAGCCAGATGTCCGGCGGTCAGCAGCAGCGCGTGGCCATTGCCCGCAGTCTGGTCAATGAGCCGGAGATCCTGCTGCTGGACGAGCCGCTGGGTGCACTGGACCTGAAGCTGCGCAAGGAGATGCAGCTGGAGCTCAAGCGGTTGCAGCGCGAGATGAACATCACCTTTATCTATGTCACCCACGATCAGGAGGAAGCGCTTACCATGTCCGATACCGTCGTGGTCATGAACGGCGGTAAGGTGCAACAGATCGGTACCCCGGAGGATATCTACAACGAGCCGAAAAATGCCTTTGTGGCAGACTTTATCGGCGATTCCAACATCGTGGACGGCGTGATGCACAAGGACTTTCTGGTGTCCTTCTCCGGCGTGGACTTCCCCTGCGTGGACCGCGGCTTTGCCCGGGAGCAGAGCGTGCAGGTGGTGGTGCGCCCGGAGGATATCGAGGTGGTATCCCCCGTGGAAGGCCAGCTTGTGGGCGTGGTGAATGATGTTATCTTCAAGGGTGTGCACTTTGAGATGCACGTGGAGTGCGAAGGCCGCGAGTGGTTGATCCACTCCACCCGTGCCTGCACCCCCGGCGAGACCATTGGTATGCGCATCGGCCCCAACGAGATCCATATCATGGCGCGGAGCGAGGGGTGATGTGCCATGAAGATCTATGATAAAAAGCTGGCCTATCCGTACTTTGTATGGATGGTGCTGTTTACCGTTGTGCCTCTGTTCATTGTGGTGTACTACGCCATGACCGATGCCGAGGGCAACTTTACCCTGAATAACCTCACCTCCATCAGCGGCTACGGTTCGGTGTTTGCCCGCAGTCTGCTGCTGGCGCTTATTGCTACCGTTATCTGTCTGGTCATCGCCTTCCCGGTGGGCTATTTTCTGTCCCGGTTGCGGGTGAACAAGCAGCACATCATGCTCATGCTGGTCATGCTGCCCATGTGGATGAACTTTTTGCTGCGTACCTACGCATGGATGGGTCTGCTCAGCGTCAATGGCCCGGTGAACACCCTGCTGGGCTTTATCGGCCTTGGCCCCTATACCATGCTCAACACCTCCGGTGCGGTAGTGCTGGGCATGGTGTATAACTATGTGCCCTACATGATCCTGCCGCTGTACACCAGCATGACCAAGATCGACCAGAGCCTTGTGGAAGCTGCGCAGGATCTTGGCGCCAACACCACCAAGACCCTTGTGCGGGTGCTCATCCCCATGAGCGTGCCGGGCATCAGCACTGGCATTACCATGGTGTTCGTGCCGGCAGTTTCCACCTTTGTCATCAGCCGTATGCTGGGCGGCGGCTCTAATCTGCTGATCGGCGATTTGATCGAGATGCAGTTCTTGGGTAACAGCTATAACCTGAACGTTGGCTCCGCCATGAGCCTTGTGCTGATGATCATCGTGCTGCTGTGCATGAGCTTTACATCCAGCTTTGACGAGGATGAAATGGAGGGCGTATCCTGATGAAAACAAAACATCTGCGCCTGATGCAGCGGGTCTACATCATCCTGTTCTTCTGCTTCATGTACCTGCCCATTGCCTACATGATCGTATTCAGCTTCAACCAGAGCAAGGGCTATTCGCTGTTTACCGGCTTCACCCTCAAGTGGTATCGCAGCCTGTTCACGAATGCGTCCATCCTCCATGCGCTGTGGGTGTCCGTTGAGGTGGCAGTACTGTCCGCCATCATTGCCACGGTGCTGGGCACGGCAGCCAGCCTTGGCATTGCCTCTATGAGCCGCAAAAGCCGCCTGCTGGTGACCAACATCACCTATATTCCGGTGGTTAACCCGGAGATCATCACCGGCATCTCCCTGATGCTGCTGTTCGTGGCCTACCAGCGCTTTGCCACGCAGTCCGCATGGCTGCCGGACAACATCATGGGTCTGCCCACGCTGCTCATTGCGCATATCGCGTTCAACGTGCCCTACGTTATCTTTAATGTAAGTCCCAAGCTCAAGCAGCTGGATATCAAGCTGTACGAGGCAGCGCTGGATCTTGGCTGCGACCCCCGGCAGGCGTTCTTCAAGGTCATTCTGCCGGAGATCAGCCCCGCCATCCTGTCGGCCTTCCTCATCTGCCTGACCTATTCCATCGACGATTTCATGATCTCCTACTTCAACTGCGGCACCGTGGAGACCCTGCCCATTGCAATCTACTCCATGACCCGCAAAAAGGTCAGCCCGGAGATCTACGCACTGTCCACCATCATGTTCGTGGTCATCCTCAGCGTCATTCTGGTGTCCAATGCCATGGAGAGCCGCAGCTACCGCCGGGATCAGAAAACGCTGCGAAAGGAGGGCGCATGATGAAACGCATTGCTGCAATACTGCTGACGATGGCTGTGGCGCTGTGCGCCGCATTGCCGGTGTTTGCCGCCGGTACCATCGAGGTGACCGAGGATGTCTCGGTGTCGGATGATTACGACTGGACCCGCTTCAAGGGGCAGAACGTCACCCTGAACGTCTATAACTGGGGCGAGTACATCTCCAACGGTTCGGACGACAGTGTGGACGTGGTTGCCGCCTTTGAAAAGCTGACCGGCATCAAGGTGAACTACACCACCTTCGACTCCAACGAGTCCCTGTACGCCAAACTCAAGTCCGGCGCAGCCAACTACGATGTGATCATCCCCTCCGACTACATGGTGGCAAAGATGATCAACGAAGGGATGCTTGCACCCCTTGACTACGAGAATATCCCCAATTTCCAGAAGATCGATACGGGCTACCGCAACCCGGATTACGACCCGCAGAACGCCTACACTGTACCCTATATGCTGTGCACCACCGGCATCATCTACAACACCACTATGGTGGACGAAGCCCCTACCTGCTGGGCAGACCTGTGGGATGAACAGTATGCGGGCAACATTCTCATGTTCAACAACAGCCGCGATGCCTACGCCATCGCCGCGTTCAAGAGCGGCCACAGCATCAACCCCGCCACCCCGGAAGATGTGGACGAGGTGGTGGAGGAGCTCAAGGCACAGAAGCCGCTGGTGCAGGCCTACGTCATGGACGAGATCTTTGATAAGATGATCGGCGGCGAGGCTGCCATCGGCGTGTACTACTCCGGCGATGCCATTACCATGATCGATGATAACCCGGATCTGGCTTGGGTGTTCCCGGAGGAGGGCAGTGTGCTTTCGGTGGACTGCATGGCTGTGCCTGCTGCCAGCGAGCACAAAGAGGCCGCCGAGATGTTCATCAACTTCATGTGCGAGACCGACATCGGTAAGGCTAACAGCGAGTATATCGGCTACACCACCCCCATGCACGATGTTTGGGAGGTGCTGGACGAGGATCTGAAGACCAGCGAGATCGCCTATCCGTCTGAGGAGGATGCTGCCCGCGAAAAGGTGTTCACCGCCCTGAGCGACGAGGTGAACAGCGAGCTGGATCTGAAGTGGAGCGAGATGAAGAGTTACGACGAGGGCGGCGGCAGCTACCTGTTTTTGCTGCTACTGCTGGCCATGCTGGCGCTGGCCTGCTTCAATATCTGGCGCAAGGTGCGCAGAAAGACCCGCAATCAGTATTGATCGTTTCAACCAAGGCTGCCGTCCCGGACGTGGTGCGGCGGCCTTTTTCCGATAGGAGGGAAAGACTATGGAACAATTTTATTATCAAGGTACTGCCGTGGTAGAAAATGCCGACGCAGACTGCCACAGCCTGCTCAAGGCCAGCGCTCTGCTGCGCTATGTGGAGCAGATCTCTTCCATGCATGCCCGCCACTTTGGCATGGACGATAAGTTTTTTGAGGATCACGGTGTAGCGTTTCTGGTGGGCAAGCAGGCGCTGCGGTTTAGCCGTGTGCCCCGCCGTGGCGAGACTTTGACCCTTTGCTCCCGCTCAGAAAAGGCTCTCCGCGGCTCTATCAAGCGCATCACCACCCTTACGGACGAAGCCGGGCAGGAAGTAGCCATGGTGGACAGCCGCTGGATCATGTCCAGCCTTGAGAATGGACATATCCTGCGCCAGCCGGGCTGGACGGTGGAGGGCTATTGGAACGAGACGGTGGAAGAGGAGCTGCCCCTTTTGCTGCATAAGCGCCGGGACAGCCTGACCAGCGCCGGTCTGGTTACGGCGCGCTACTCCCAGTGCGACCTGCACTACCACATCAACAACGCCTTTTATCTGGATATCGTCTGCGATGCACTGCCGCAGGAGATCATGCGCGATCATGTTGTGAAGTTCGCTTCCATCAACTATCACCGCGAAGTCCCCATGGGGCAGCAGGTGGAGGTGTTCTACACGCCTTCGGATGATGGCTGGTACTTTATTGCCAAGCACGCAGACAAAACGGCTTTCGAGTGCTATCTGGAGCTGGAGCCAGTCAAACAGTAAAAACATGGAGGGATGCCTATGTCTAAAACCGGAGAATTGTTCGGCACCTTTTTTAAGATCGGTGCCTTTACCTTTGGCGGCGGCTATGCCATGGTAGCGCTGCTGGAACACGAATTTGTAGAAAAAAAGCGCTGGCTCACCCGGGAAGAGTTTCTGGATATGGTCGCCATTGCCGAGTCCACTCCCGGCCCTGTGGCGGTGAACAGCGCCACCTACATCGGCTATAAGCTGGCCGGTGTTGCCGGTGCGGCGGCCTCTACCTTGGCGGTGTGCCTGCCGTCCTTTGCAGTCATCTACCTTATTTCGCTCTTCTTCGACCGCTTTTTGCAGCTGACGGTGGTGGCCAATGCCTTCAAGGGCATTCAGGCCTGTGTCATCTATCTGATCTTATCCGCAGGGGTCAAGATGCTCAAAAACTTGCAGCGCACCCCCTTCAACACGGCAGTGGTGGCGGTAGTTCTGGCGGCCATGGTGGGCTGCTCTATGCTGGCGGTAAAATTTTCCTCCATCTGCTGCATCCTGTTTTGCGGCGCAGCTGGGGTGCTGGCCTACGCAGTGGGGCAGGGGAAGAAAGGCGGCACAAAATGATCTTGTTGCAATTATTCTGGAACTTTCTGGTCATCGGTGCGGTGTCCTTTGGCGGCGGCTACGGCATGATCTCGCTGGTACGGGAAACAGTGCTGGGGCACGGCTGGCTGACCGAGAGCGAATTTCTCAGCTTTATCGCGGTGTCAGAGTCTACGCCCGGCCCGCTGGCGGTGAACATGGCCACCTTTATCGGCGCTTCGCAGGCGGGGCTGGCAGGCTCCTTTGTGGCAACGGTGGGGGTGGTGCTGCCCTCTTTTGTCATCATTCTGCTCATTGCAGCGGCGCTGCACAGCCTGATGAAGTACGCCGGGGTCAACGCCTTTTTGGCTGGGGTACGTCCCTGCGTGGTGGCTATGATCCTGGCCACCGCCTGCACCATGGGGCTTTCCACGCTGGGCGGCTTTACCACCGTTTCCGGCGGCTTTGCCCCGGATGTGCGGGCACTGGCGGTGTTTGCTCTGCTGGGCATTCTGCATTTTGCCTATAAAAAGAAAACGCAGAAAGCGCCGTCCCCCATCGGGATGATCTTACTTTCTGCGGTGCTGGGCGCGGTGCTGTGGAGCATCTGACCCGGAAGGAGAGGTTGACAAAATGAACATTACCGTGTATCTGGGGGCAAACCTTGGCACCGACCCTGCACTGCCGCAGGCCGTGCAGCAGCTGGGGCGCTGGATCGGCGAAAGCGGCAATGCGCTGGTGTATGGCGGCAGCAAAAGCGGCCTGATGGGGCTTTTGGCCGACAGTGTGCTGGCTGCAGGCGGCCGGGTGACCGGCGTAGAACCCAAGTGCTTTCTGGACGCAGAGCTGCAGCACGAGGGACTGACAGAGTTGATCGTCACCGAGGATATCCCCGCCCGCAAGACCAAAATGATCGAGCTGGGGGATGCTTTTATCGCGTTTCCCGGCGGCACCGGCACGCTGGAGGAGATCACAGAGGTCATCAGCAAGTTGTCTCTGGGGCAGCTGGACGCGCCCTGCATCCTCTACGACCTGAACGGCTACTACCAGCCTCTGCACCAGCTTTTGCAGCAGATGATCACCATGGGGCTTTCTACTCCGGCGCGGCAGCGGAACATCGCCTTTGCCGCCGACCTTGCTCAGATCCGCGCAATTCTTGAAAAATGATACTGGGAAGCTTACTTCTCAAACGTAAGGAAACTGCTGCACATGGCTTTGTGCGGCGGTCTTTTTTCATAAAAATGGGATACCGGGGCGTTCGCAGATGACCCGGTATCCCGAAAAAAATCATTCCGCTGGTTATGCCCATAGCGCACGCGGAGGGCATTTAAATCTTTCTGTGCAACCAAAAAGGCCGCTGCACAAAATAATGTGCAACGGCCTTTTGCTATTTTGTTATGTACGCTGTGCGCGTTAAACTTAGGCGGCAGTGGTGGAAGCAGCCTCAGAAGAAGCAGCCTCACTGACAGCAGCCTCAGAGGAAGCAGCCTCGGAAGATGCAGCCTCAGAGGAAGCGGCCTCGCTGGAAGCAGCCTCAGAAGAAGCAGCCTCGGAAACAGCGGTGGTGCTTGCGGAAGCAGCCTCAGAGGTGGAGGAAGCAGCAGCGCTAGAAGCAGAACCACCGCAAGCGGTCATGCCAGCAGCTAGAGCCAGAGCAACAACAGCGATGCAAATATTCTTGAGTTTCATATCAATGATCTCCTTAGTCTTCTTGTAAATGTTTAGCAGCGGGCTTTCGGTAGCACCTCACTGCGATGCTATATTCTAATCCGTTTTTGAAAAAAATCAAGAGGATTTTGGTCGAAAGTTATAATCTGCGTAAAGAATCAGCATAGTTGTCATAAAGTTTCGCCAAAAGTAAAAGACTTTTTGGCAAAAATAAAGCGCGGGATAGAGCCTGTACCGCCGGGTGAGAAGCACAAAAAACAAAAAAATTGAAAAATACTCATAAAATCCTTTTTATTGTACTGTAAATGTGGATAATAGAGACACAACGAGGGACGGACATCCCCCGGAGGGCTGAACGACAAGAAAATTTATGGAGGGTACTACAATGAAAGACTTTGATTTTGGCTACTTTGGCACCGGCGACGAGGGCTATGCCCAGTACATGACCGCATTCGAGCGCAATTTCAGCACGGACAACACCGACAGCTTTGCGTCCGATGACGCAGACTGCGATGCAGACAGCTGCGACAGCACTGAGGACGATTTCTGAGCCTGCACCCTTTTGCCCGTTTGTGCATACAAAGGGCAAAGGGGGAATGCGGCTTGAACCGGATCATTTTCACACTTGGGGTCTGGCTGTTCCCGGCGGCGTGTACAGCGCTGGGAGCAGCAGGGGTGTTTTTGCTGCGCAGGCAGACAAGGCCGGCAACCCGGCGTATTTTGTGCGGAATGGCGGCGGGTATCATGCTGGCGGCCAGCGTGTGGAGCCTGCTGCTGCCGGCCATAGCCCGGTCGCAGGGCAGAGCGGCATGGGTGCCCCCGGCGCTGGGGCTTATTTTAGGCGCTGTGGGGCTTTTACGGCTGGAGGATGCCGCCGGGCAGCTGCTGGCGGGCGGCCCCGGGCATTGCGGGCGCATGGTGCTGGCGGTCACCCTGCATAACCTGCCGGAAGGCATGGTGGTGGGGCTGGCTGCGGCGCTGGCGCTGCACGGGGACGCAGATGCCGTAAGCGGCGCGTTGGCGCTGAGCCTGGGTATCGGCTTGCAGAATATCCCGGAGGGGGCGGCGGTCAGTCTGCCGCTGACCCAGAGCGGGCGCACCCGGGGGCAGTCCTTTGCCGCCGGGGCGGCCTCCGGACTGGTGGAGCCCTTGGGCGCGGTGCTGGCCTTTGTTCTGGCCGAGTGGGTAGGCGCAGCGCTGCCGTGGCTCATGAGCGCGGCGGCGGGCTGTATGGTGTGTGTGACCGCACAGGAGATGATCCCTGAGGCGGTGGAACCGGATGAAGTGGCCGGTGTCATCAGCATCGTGCTGGGGTTTGCGCTGATGATGGCACTGGATGTGGCCCTGTGATATAGTAAAAGCAGCGCCGGACAGACTTTTTTGGTCTGCCCGGCGCTGCTTTTATGCAAAAAGGATTTATACCGTCTGCTGTTTCTGGCGCAGATGCCGCCGCACCACAAGCAGGCAGGCCAGATGCACCAGTGCGGTCAGCGCCCAGCTGATGGGGTAGCTGATGTACAGCATAAAAGGGGTGCGGTTCAGCTGGAAAATGGTGGCGATCCACACCAGCCGCAGCACGCACACACCCACAAGGCTTACCACCATGGGCAGCACGCTGTAGCCCAGTCCGCGCAGGCTGCTGGCCAGCACGTCCATGATGCCGCACAGCAGATAGAAGCCGCAAATCAGGCGCAGCCGCTCGGCGCCGGTGGCGATGACCGCAGTGTCCGAGGAGTAGAAGCGCAGCAGCTGGTGCCCCGCCAGTGCTGCGCCACCGCCCAGCACAAGGCCGGTCACCACGACACACAGCAGACAGTTGCGGATCACCCGGTCGAGGTTGTGGTACTTGCGCGCGCCGATATTCTGGCTGGTAAAGGTAACAGCGGCCTGTGCAAAGGCGTTCATGGCGGTGTACACAAAGCCCTCCAGATTGGAGGAAGCAGAGTTGCCCGCCACCACCATGGAGCCGAAGGAGTTGATGGAAGACTGGATGACCACATTGGAAAGGCTGAACACCGTGCTTTGCAGCCCGGCAGGCAGGCCGATGAGCAAAATCTGCTTCAGCGTCCCGGCGTGGAAGGCCAGCCGCCGCAGGTCTAGCCGCAGTGCGCCCTCCTCCCGGACGAGCATCCCGGTCACCAGCAGCGCGGACACAGTCTGGCTGATGATGGTGGCCAGTGCCACGCCCGCCACGCTCATGGAAAAGCCGATGACAAAGACCAGATTCAGCACCACGTTGATGACGCCGGCAGCGGCCAGACAGTACAGCGGGCGCTTGGTGTCGCCCATGGCCCGCAGCAGCGCACTGCTGAAGTTGTACAGCATGGTCATGGGCATTCCGATGAAATAAATCTTCAGATACAGGGTGGAAAGGCTGATCACGTCCTCCGGGCAACTCATCAGCTCCAGCAGACCGCGCGCGGCGCAAAAGCCCACCACCGCCAGCAGCACGCCGCTGACTAAGCCCAGCGCTACGGCGGTGTGCACCGTATCCTGCACGCCCTTTTCGTCCCGGGCGCCAAAGCACCGGGCTGCCACCACATTGGCACCCAGCGAAAGCCCGACGAACAGGTTGACCAGCAGGTTGATCAACGCGCCGTTGGAGCCCACGGCGGCCAGCGCCGTGCTGCCCGCAAAGCGCCCCACCACCACAACATCGGCGGCGTTGAACAGCAATTGCAGAATGCTGGATGCCGCCAGCGGCACGGAAAACAAGATGATCTTTTGCAGCATGGGCCCGCTGGTCAGGTCTGCGGAACGGCTGGTCGTAGCCATGAGTTGTCTACCTCCTATAATAAGCCTTGCGTGAACATAGCAATTGCTTATTATAGCGCGATATTAGGTAAAAAACAAGAGGTGAAGCGCCCTGTTCTCTCCAAAAGCGGCAAATATCACCCGCCGGGTACAGCCTGCAATTGAAAAATGCTGCCCATACTGCTATAATAAGGCGGTAGACCCGTAGAAAACGGAGGAAGTTGGATTTATGTATCGGAATCGGATCAAACGGCTGCTGGATATTTTGCTGTCGGCCTGCGGCATTCTGTGCCTTTCGTGGCTGCTGCTGCTTTTGACTATTGCCATCAAGCTGGACTCGCCCGGGCCGGTGTTTTTCCGGCAGAAGCGTGTGGGCATCGGCAAGCGGCATTTCCAGATCCTCAAGTTCCGCACTATGCGCATTGATACCCCCCACGATATGCCCACCCATCTGCTGCACGACCCGGAGCAGTATATCACCCGCATGGGACGCTTTCTGCGCAAGACCAGTCTGGACGAGCTGCCCCAGCTGTGGAATATCCTTGTGGGGGATATGGCGGTCATCGGCCCGCGCCCAGCGCTTTGGAACCAGTACGACCTGCTGGCCGAACGGGATAAGTACGGTGCAAACGATGTACGCCCCGGGTTGACCGGCTGGGCGCAGATCCATGGCCGGGACGAGCTGGAAATCGCCGAAAAGGCAAAGCTGGACGGCTGGTATGTGGAGCACATCAGCTTTGGGCTGGATGTGAAGTGCTTCTTTGGCACCATTACCGCTGTGCTCAAGCATGACGGCGTGGTAGAGGGCGGCACTGGCACCCTGCACGATGAAAAATGATCTATTATATGGAGACACCGGAGCCTTGGCTGACGCTCCGGTGTCTCCATTTTTACAGAAAGCACAGCACAGAGCGGCTGAAATTGGCATATCTCTTGATTTATCCCCTGAAAAGCGTATAATAAAACAGTACACAAGACGTTAAAGGAGGATTCCTGTATTATGGAACGCACCTATATCAATGAGGCTCAAAAGGCCATCGGCGGCACGGTGAAGGTGCAGGGCTTTATCGAGAACCTGCGCAACAGCAAGTATATGGCATTTATCGTGCTGAAAGATATTACCGGCAAGCTGCAGATCACGGTGGAGAAGGCCGACCACCCCGAGCTGGTGGATACCATCGACCAGCTCACCCCGGACTCTGTCATCACCGTTACCGGCAAGGTGATGGAGAACGACTACGTCAAGATGGGCGGCGTGGAGATGATCCCCGAGAGCATCGAGATCGAGAGCATCGCCAACGCTCTGCCCATCGTCCGCAAGGAGATCGCAGCCACCAAGAAAAAGAAGGCTGTGGAGCGCTCCAGCATCGACCAGCGTATTGATTACCGCTGGATCGACCTGCGCACCGACGAGAACCAGCTCATGTTCAAGGCACAGAGCTGCTTCGTCAACGCCATGCGCAAGTTCCTGCTGGACCGTAACTTCATCGAGATCCACACCCCCAAGCTGATCGCTGCTGCCAGCGAGAGCGGCTCTGAGGTGTTCAAGGTGGACTACTTCGACCGCAACGCTTATCTGGCACAGAGCCCCCAGTTCTATAAGCAGATGGCTATGGCTGCCGGCTTTGAGCGTATCTTCGAGACCGGTCCCGTGTTCCGCGCTGAGAAGAGCTACACCAACAAGCATGCTACTGAGTTCTCCGGCTTCGATCTGGAGTTCAGCTACATCACCTCCTTCAAAGACGTGATGAAGATGGAAGAGGAGCTGCTGACCGCCGGTCTGCAGGCCGTTAAGGACAGCTACGGCGACCAGATCAAGGAGTTGTTCGGACTGGAAGTCATCGTGCCCACCACCCCGTTCCCGGTGGTCAAGCTGGCAGACCTGTACAAGGCTCTGGAAGAAGAGTTCGGCTACACCGTGGACGAGAGCGAGAAGGGCGATCTGACCACCGAGGCCGAGCGCCTGAGCTACGACTGGGTCAAGAAGCACTACGGCCACGAGTTCCTGTTCATCACCGATTACTCCGCCGAGAAGCGCGCTTTCTACCACATGCGCGATGAGAACGGCGTGCCGCAGGGCTACGACCTGATCTGGCGCGGTGTGGAGATCACCACCGGTGCCCAGCGCGAGCATCGCTACGAGGTGCTGAAGAAGCAGGCCGAGGAGAAGGGTCTGGCCGATGATGTCAAGTTCTATCTGGAGTTCTTCCAGTACGGCTGCCCGCCCCACGGCGGCTTTGGTCTGGGCATCGACCGCCTGACCATGCTGCTGTGCGGCCTGAGCATCAAGGACGCCGAGTTCCTGTTCCGCGGCCCCAACCGCCTGACCCCGTGATTTCATAAAACCTTTCTGAGAGCTGCTGTGTGTTTGCACGGCAGCTCTTTTTTGAGTCCCGTGAAAAGGCAATTGAGGAAAATCCGCAGATTTTCTTCAATTGCAATTATATAAAATAATTTTTCCGCTGATTATGCCCAGAGCAAAGCGGAGGGCATTTAAGATCGTCCCGGCATAATAAGCGCTCCCTTTTCATACGATACAACGAGCACACCCACCCCTACGGGCGCGGTGCGCAGCGCAACAGGAAGGGGAGAAGGACCTTGGAGAAACAGGAACAGAACAGCATCTGTCGCGAGATCGGCGCACGCACCGGCGGGGATATCTACATCGGTGTGGTGGGGCCGGTGCGCAGCGGCAAATCCACCTTTATCAAGCGGTTCATGGAGCAGCTGGTGCTGCCCGCCATGTCCGGCTCTGCCGCTGCCCGGGAACGTGCCCGGGACGAGCTGCCGCAGTCGGCAGCGGGGCGCACCATCATGACCACCGAGCCGAAATTCATCCCGGAGACCGCCGTGCCCTTGCAGCTGGAGGGCGGCGGGGCGTGCCGGGTGCGGCTGATCGACTGCGTGGGCTACATGGTGGAGGGTGCCATGGGGCACGAGGAGGACGCAAAGCCCCGCATGGTCAAAAGCCCGTGGTTTGAGCAGGAAGTGCCCTTTGACCTTGCCGCAGAGACCGGCACCCGCAAGGTGATCTGTGAGCACTCCACCATCGGGGTGGTGGTCACCACCGACGGCTCAGTCAGCGATATCCCCCGGGCGGGCTACGCAGAGGCCGAAAGGCGGGTCGTCACCGAGTTGGAAGCGCTGGGCAAGCCTTATATCATCCTGCTCAACAGCACCCACCCGGACGCGCCGGAGACCCGGCAGCTGGCCGAGGGCATGGCGCGAGACTACCGCCGCACCGTGCTGCCGGTAAGCTGCGTGGACTTGGACGCCGCCATGCTGGGGGAGATTTTGCGGCGGGTGCTGTATGAATTTCCGGTGCAGGAGCTGGATTTTGCTCTGCCCCGCTGGGTGACCATGCTGGAGCCCGGGCACTGGTTGCAAGCACAGGTGTACACAGCTGCCATGCAGCTGGCAGAGCGGGTGTCCCGCATGAAGGATCTGCCCGCCGGAACGGACGCCCCTGCGCTGGAATGCGATGCCGTGCAGCGCTCGGCAGTGGCGGGCGCAGATCTTGCCGCCGGCAGTGTGCGGGTGAGCTTGGAGTTAAAGCCGGAGATCTTTTATCAGGTGCTCAGCGAGCAGACCGGGCTGGACATCGGGGACGAGGCGGGGCTGATGCCCTGCATCATGGAGCTTGCCCGGGCAAAACGCGCCTACGAGAAGGTGCGCAGCGCCTTGGAGCAGGTGGAAGCCACCGGCTACGGCATTGTGATGCCCTCCATCGACGAGCTGCATCTGGAACCGCCGGAGATCGTGCATCAGGACGGGCGCTGCGGGGTGCGGCTGCAAGCCTGCGCGCCCTCTATCCAGATGATGAAGGCCACCATCCACACGGAACTGAGCCCCATCGTGGGCACCGAGAAGCAGAGCGAGGACTTGGTGCAGAGCCTGCTGGCCGACTTTGCGGACGACCCGGTGCAGCTGTGGGAGTCCAACATTTTCGGCAAAAGTCTGCACGAGCTGGTGAACGACGGCTTGCAGAACAAGCTGCTCCACATCCCGCAGGAAGCCCGCACCCGCCTGCAGGAAACGCTGGAGCGGGTCATCAACGAGGGCTGCACTGGACTGATCTGTATCCTGATCTAGGCGTATCTGAAAAAATCCCCGCCCGCCGTAAGTTCTGCTTACAGCGGGCGGGGATCGTTCTGTCTTATTTTTCTTCCTCGGTCAGCTTGTTGATCAGCAGCTGATAGATCTCGTTGCCCTTCAGGATGAACTGCTTCTTCACCAGTTCGGCGCTCAGCCGGTCGGGCGCACCCAGTTCCAGACAGAACAGTTCGCTGTCCAGCCCCTTTACGGTGCAGCGCACGGTGCAGTGACCATCGGCCTTTTCGGTGATGCGGGCGCTGTACTTGGCCTCCTTGCGGGCCCATGTCTGGCAGCGCAGCACGGCAGCCACCGCCCGCTCCCGCACGCTGCGGGGCAGGTCGTAGGCCAGCTCCTGCGCTACCTTGCGGCCTTTGTCGGTAATGGTGTAGCTGTCGCCGGTCAGGGTGACCAGCGCCTGTTTTGTGATATCGTCCAGACAGGAGCCGATCTCAAAATAGTTGACAAGGGCTTCCTCCATCAGGGCGTTCTCAATCTCCTGCCGGGTAATGGGACCGGCGTTTTTCACCAGATAGCACAGCAGCAACCGGATCTCGGTGCTGCTGGTCAGGCCGCCGGGACGGACACCGGCGGTAAAAGCATCATTGGCGCTCATCGTTCCTTACATCCCCCTTGCGCTTTCACATGGTATCAAAGGTCTGCGCCGCTGCCAAAAGGGCGGGCAGCGGGCAGACAAAAACTCTTTCTATTAGTATAAAGGCTTTCAGCCCGGATTGCAAGCCGCAACGGCAAAATCTGTCTCAATGCGCTTGGGGCATTCCGGTGTGGAGTACACCCACCTGTCCAGATGTCCCTCGGTGATGAAGTACCGCAGCTCAAACCGGTGGGGCTGGCTCAGGGCGTGGTTCACGATGACCAGCTTGATCTTCATCTTTTCCGGCAGGATGTTTTTGATGTAGACACTTACCGCCTGCCCGGGCGCAAGACCGGAGCAGCTCTCCGCAAGCCCCGCAAGGTTCGGCGCAATCTCCACAAAGGTACCGTATTCCTCCACGCTGCGCACGATGCCCACCACCGTTTCGCCCACGGTGAACCGGGCGGCGTTCTCTGCCCATGTGCCCAGCAGCTCCCGGATGGTCAGCACAAAGCGCCCTTGCGCGTCCCGGTTCTTGATGGCGCACAAGATCTGCTGTCCTACGCTGACCCGGTCGGCAGGGGAGGAGATGCGGCTTACCGACATACAGTCGATGGGCAGCAGGGCACTGATACCACAGCCCACGTCACAAAACGCGCCGAACGGCTCGATGTGGGTCACGGTACAGGGCAGGATATCCCCGGGCGAAAGGGTGTCCAGATACTCCGCCTTGCACAGCCGCTGCGCCTCGGCGCGGGAAAGCCGGTAGCAGGGCGCGCCGTCCTCGTCCGTGTCCAGCCCCTCGATGACAAAACAGGTGGGGCGTCCCACCCGGGTCAGCACCGCAATATCCCGCACGGTACCGGTTTCGGCACCGTCCGCGCACTGGGCAAAGGGCATCACTGCCTTTACGCCGCCCAGCTCAAACCGCAGCTGCCGCCGGGTGTCAAAGGCAAGGGCAGTGGCCTGTAAAATCTCGCCGCTGGCCATGGCAGCCCGCAGCTCGGCAGGGGACAGACGGGCGGCAGAACGGTAACTGTTTTCGGTACGATAAGCTTGCATCATGTTTCATTCCTCTTTCTATATGGTTTTCGGGTCTCTGTGCGATGCTACAACGATATGCAGCAGTGTGCGCAGATATTTGCATTTTGTGCGGCTTTGCATTATACTATATCTGTATGCGCAGCACCCGCTCAGCGGGCGGCGGCACACACTGGCTCTGCCGGGCATCTGCGCGGCAGAAAAGAAGGGAGAGGTCGGATAAATATGGACATCGCTGTGGGAGATACCATCCTCACCCGCAAAAAGCACCCCTGCGGGGCATCCAGCTTCGAGGTGCTGCGGGTGGGCATGGATTTTAAGATCCGCTGCACCGGCTGCGGACGCGAGGTCATGCTGCCCCGCGCCAAAATTGAAAAGAACATCAAAAAGGTGGTAAAGCCCGGCAGCGCACAGTAGCGCAGCCAACGCACCCGAACCGGAACGAATTTGTAAGGAGAACTGCAAGGATGCAAGATATTTCTTCCCGGATGGATGCGGTCTGCCGCCGCTTTGAGGAGCTTTCCATGCGGCTGAACCAGCCTGATGCCGCCGCCGACCCGGCACTGTTCCGCAAGTTAATGCGGGAGTACCACGACACCGAGCCGGTGGTGGAGGCTTACCGGGACTGGCAGACCGCGCTGGATCATCTGGCACAGGCCAAAGCCCTGCTGGAGGAGCCCGGTTCACTGGACCCGGACTTCAAGCAGATGATACAGCAGGAAATCAGCGAAAAAAGTCAAGATGTGGAAAAGCTGGAAAATAATCTCAAAATTTTGCTGCTGCCCAAGGATGTGAACGATGGCAAAAATGTCATTGTGGAGATCCGCGGCGGCGCAGGAGGGGAGGAAGCTGCCCTGTTTGCCCACAGCCTGCTGCGCATGTACACCATGTATGTGCAAAGCAGGGGCTGGCAGCTGGAAATGCTCAACCTCAACGAGACGGAGCTTGGCGGCGTGAAGGAAGCCATCTTTTCGGTGGACGGTGCCGGGGCCTACAACCGCCTCAAGTACGAGAGCGGTGTACACCGTGTGCAGCGCGTGCCGGAGACCGAGACGCAGGGCCGCATCCACACCTCCACGGCCACGGTGGCTGTGATGCCGCAGGCCGAAGAGGTGGACTTTGCGCTGGACATGAAGGACCTGCGCATCGACACCTTCCGCTCCTCCGGCGCGGGCGGTCAGCACATCAACAAAACCTCCAGCGCCATCCGTGTGACACATCTCCCCACCGGCATGGTGGTAGAATGCCAGAACGAGCGCAGCCAGTTCCAGAACAAGGACAAGGCACTGGAGATCCTGCGCAGCCGCCTGCTGGCCCAGAAGCAGAAACAGCAGCAGGATGCCATCAATTCGGAGCGTCAGGGGCAGGTGGGCACCGGCGACCGCAGCGAAAAGATCCGCACCTACAACTTCCCGCAGGACCGCTGCACCGACCACCGCATCGGCCTGACCGTGCACAATCTTTCCAAGATCATGGACGGCAATCTGGACGAGCTGATCGACGCACTGGCCACCCGCGAACAGGCCGAAAAGCTGCAAAAGCTCAACGAACAGGGCTGAAATGTGGTTTTGAAAATAAAACGATATCCTGTCGATAAATGCTGAAAAGCATAAATACTTTACAGATAGAAAGAACGATGATTCGTATGGAAATGAAAACTGAAATTTTGCCCGCATCGGACGAAAAGAGCATTGAAAAAGCCGCTGCCCTGCTGCAGAACGGTGAGCTGGTGGCCCTGCCCACCGAGACGGTTTACGGCATTGCTGCCGATGCCCGCAACGGCGAGGCTGTGAAGAAGATCTTTGTGGCCAAGGGCCGCCCGCAGGACAATCCCCTGATCGTCCATGTCACCGGACCGGAAATGCTGCCCGGCCTTGTCAGCGAGGTGCCGGAGCGCGCCCAGCTGCTGATGGCTGCGTTCTGCCCCGGCCCGCTCACCATCATTATGCCCCGCGGCCCGGAGGTGGCAGCGGAGTGCTGTGCCGGTCTGGATACCGTGGGCATCCGGATGCCCAGCCACCCGGTGGCCCGCGCCGTCATTGAAAAGAGCGGCTGCGCCTTTGCTGCCCCCAGCGCCAATCTTTCCGGCAAGCCCAGCCCCACCAACGCACAGGATGTGTTCACCGATATGGACGGCCGCCTGCCGCTGATTTTGGACGGCGGCGAGTGCGATGTGGGTGTGGAGAGCACCGTAGTGTCGGTGGTGGGTGATAAACCCACCCTGTTCCGTCCCGGCCACATCACGCTGGAGGACTTGGAACGCGCCCTCGGCGAAGAGGTAGAGGTGTCCAAGGCCATTCTGGAAAAGCTGCCGGAGGGTGCTGTGGTGCGCAGCCCGGGCATGAAGTACAAACACTACGCCCCCAAGGCCGATGTGACCTTGCTCAACGGCACCTTTGCGCAGTTCAAGGCCTATGTGGACGCCCATAAAGACGAGAACCCCAGCTGCCTGTGCTTTACCGGCGAAAGCGCAAAGCTGGATGTGCCCTGCGTGGAATACGGCCGCGAGGGGGACGGTGCCGATCAGGCAAAGCACATCTTCCGCTCCCTGCGGGCGCTGGATGAGCAGGGCGATGGCGTAGTCTACGCCCGCTGCCCGCAGAAGGACGGCCTGTCCATGGCAGTGTACAACCGCCTGATCCGCGCCGCCGCCTTCCGGGTGATCGATCTATGATAACTTTAGGAATCACGGGGCGCAGCGGCTGCGGTAAGTCCACGGTCACGGCGGTATTTGCCGCCCACGGTGTGCCGCTGGCGGACGCCGACCAGCTCAGCCGGGAAATTTTGCTGCCCGGTTCGCCGCTGCTGCCGCAGCTGGCGGCGCGGTTCGGCGGGGAGATCCTCCGCCCGGATGGCACGCTGGACCGCCGTCTGCTGGCTGACCGCGCCTTTGCCACCCCGGAAGGCAAGGCTGCACTGGACAGCCTGACCCACCCCGCCATCGTGGCGCGCATCCGGGCGGCAAAGCAGGCGGCGCAGACCGCCGGAGCGTCCCTTTTTGTGCTGGACGGTGCGGTCATCGTGGGCACGGCGGCACAGGCTGAATGTGACCGCCTGTGCGTGGTCACCGCACCCTTTGAGACCAGCGTGGCGCGCATTGTGGCGCGGGACGGCATTTCGCCGGAGATGGCTGCCCGCCGCCTGAACGCCCAGACTCCGGAACGGACCCTGACCGCACAGGCAGACTACACCCTGCACAACGACGCCGGGTTGGAGGCGCTGCAAGCCGCAGCCGCCCGCCTGTGTGAGCGGCTGCAGGCAGAAGGGGGCGTGACGGCAGCGCTTTGAACGAACAAAATTATGAAAAAGCCTACGACCCCATCGCCGCCCGGGAGCGCCGCGCGGCGCGGGAAAAACAGCGCCTTCGTAAACAGCAGCGCCGCCGACGGCGGTTGCTGCGGCTGGCTGCATTGTGCTTGGCTGTGGTGCTTACGGTGTGCGTAGTGCCGCCTTTGTGCAACCGGGCAGAGCAGCTTTTGTACCCCCGCAAGTACGAGCAGCTGGTGGAAAAATGGGCAGCAGCCTACGAGCTGGACCCCCTGCTGGTCTACGCCTTTATCCGCACCGAAAGCGGCTTCGACCCGCAGGCTACCTCCAGTGTGGATGCCCGGGGCTTGATGCAGATGACTGAGGAGACCTTTCTCTGGATGCGCAGCAAAATTGCCCCGGAGGAACCGCTGACCTTTGCCGACCTGTACGACCCCGATACCGCCATCCGCTTTGGGTGCTACTACCTGCACTTGTGTATGGTGCGCTACAAAGGGGATGTATCCACGGCAGCAGCGGCTTACCACAGCGGCTGGGGCACGGTGGATCAGCTGCTGCAAATAGAGGAGCACTCCGCAGACGGGGAAACGCTGCAGGGCTTCCCCTATAACCAGATGCACCACTACGTCAACAAGATCACCGCCTGCTACCAGACCTATCAGCGTCTGTACGCAGGTCAATGATAAAAAGTTAAGGAGCAAAAAATCATGAGTGAGAAACTTACTGCAAAAGAGTACGCTGAAAAGCTGCTCTACACCCCCGAATACGCTGCCGACAAACAGGCAGACGTAAAGGAAAAGGCTGCTGCCTTTGCCGAGGGCTACAAGAAATTTATGGACAGCGCCAAGACCGAGCGCGAGGCTGCCGTTGTCAGCGAGCAGATGCTGCTGGCTGCCGGCTACAAGGCTTTTGAGCCCAAAAAGGCCTACGCCCCCGGTGAGAAGGTCTACTTCATTCAGGAGAACAAGGCTGTTGTGGCGGCTACCATCGGCCAGAAGCCCTATGAAGAGGGCTTCCGTCTGGTCATCGCCCACATCGACTGCCCCCGTCTGGACCTGCGTCCCAACCCCCTGTACGAATCTGACCACATGAGCTACTTCCGCACCCACTACTACGGCGGTATACGCAAGTACCAGTGGGCTACCATCCCGCTGGCCATCCACGGCGTGTTCACCCGCGCCGACGGCTCCAGCGTCAACTTTGCCATCGGTGAGGACGAGAACGATCCCGTGTTCTGCATCACCGACCTGCTGCCCCATTTGGGTGCCGAGCAGAACGAGCGTAAGCTCAGCGAGGGCATCAAGGGCGAGGAGCTGAACGTGCTCATCGGCTCTGACACCGTGGAGGAAGAGGACGTCAAGGAGGCTGTCAAGCTGAACACCCTCATCCTGCTGAACCAGAAGTACGGCATCACCGAGCGCGACTTCACCCGCGCCGAGATCGAAGTCGTTCCCGCTGCCAAGGCACGCGATGTGGGCTTTGACCGCTCCATGATCGGTGCCTACGGCCACGATGACCGCGTGGATGCTTACCCCGCACTGCTGGCCGAGATCGAGACCAAGGATCCCGTGCACACCACCATCTGCGTGTTGACCGATAAGGAAGAGATCGGTTCCGACGGCGTGACCGGTATGCAGAGCATGTATGTGTTCCACTTTATGCAGCTGCTCTGCCGTGCTGCCGGTCAGGACGACATCCTCGCCTTCCGCAACAGCGTGTGCCTGTCTGCGGACGTGACCGCCGCCTACGACCCCTCTTGGGCAAGCGCCTTTGAGAAGCAGAACGGCACCTACGCCGGCCGCGGCATTGCCATCTTCAAGTACACCGGCAGCCGCGGCAAGAGCTCTGCCAGCGACGCCAACGCCGAGCTGCTGGGCGACATCACCCGGATGCTGGATGCCAACAACGTGGCATGGCAGATCGGCGAGATGGGCCGTCTGGATCTGGGCGGCGGCGGCACCATTGCCAAGTATGTGGCAAACCGCGGCATCAAGGTGCTGGATATGGGTGTGCCTGTGCTGTCCATGCACTCTCCCTTCGAGGTCATCCATAAGACCGACCTGTACATGGCTTACCGCACCTTCTCTGTGTTCTGCCAGTCTGCGGACTGATCCTCCGCGCTGACGGATATTTTGCATTGAAAAACCGAGCTGCCTGCACATTTTTGTGCGGCGGCTCGGTTTTTTGCGCAAAACCCTTGACCTTCAACCGGCTTTAAGGTGTAATGTAAGGGCGGAGGTGAAGCAAATGAACATCAAACAGGCTTCCGAACAAAGCGGCGTGTCCGCCCCGAACATCCGCTTTTATGAAAAAGAGGGGCTTCTCACACCGGCACGCAGGCAGGGCAATGACTACCGCGATTACACCGCCGGGGATGTCCGCACGCTTAAACTTATCCGTATGCTGCGGATGCTGGATGTGCCGCTGCCCACCATCAGGGCGGTGCTGCATGGGGAACAACCCCTGCAGCAGGCGCTGCAAGCCCAGCAGACCGTGCTGGAGCAGCAGGCGGCACAGCTGGCGGCAGCCATGCAGTTCTGCGCCGACCTTGCCCGGCAGGCTCCGCAGACGGACACGCTGGACGTGGACGCCTGCCTGACCCGCATGGAAAGCCCCGCCCCGCAGCAGGGCTTCTTCTCCGGCTGGCTGCAGGATTACTGCACGCTGGCGCAGGTGCAGCACCAGAAGCACTTTTTCTTTATCCCGCAGGGCAGCATCAACACCCCGCAGGAGTTTACGGCGGCTTTGCAGGCCTATGCAGAGGAAAAGGGGATGCAGTTCACCCTGACCAAAGAGGGAATGTATCCGGAGTTTTTGCTGGACGACATCGCGTATAAGGCCTACCGCAACCCGGGCAAGTACCGGGACGAGATCTGCTGCGATGCTGTGCATCCCGAGCAGCTGGACACCGGACTGCCGCCACAGCGGGAGAAGCTGCTGCATATCCTGCGCCTCGCTGTGCCGCCGGTATGTACCTTTGCCGCCATTCTGGCGGCGGGGTGGGTGGTGACCGGCGGCGCAGGCTGGCTCTGGCTGGCGGTGCTGGCCTCTGCCGGGGTACTGCTGGGACGCTGCTTTGAAAAATGGCTGTAAGGTGTACTACCCCAGCGGCAGCGCCTCGGCTACGGTCAAAAAGGTGTAGCCGTTGTCCGCATACCACCGGATGATATCCGGCAGCGCCTCGGCGGTGGTGTGGGTGGTGGCAGAATCGTGCATCAGCACCACGCAATGGGTCTGCTCGCCGGTCTCCCGCACCACATTGCGGTAGATGGTATCCGCACTGGGGTGCCCGCCCACGGCGTCCTCGGCGCAGACGTTCCAGTCCACCCACTGCCAGCCGCGCTGCTCTACCTCGGTTTTCAGCTGCGGCATCAGCCCCTTGCCACCGTAGCGGCGGCTTACGGTGTTGGTGCTGCCGCCGGGAAAGCGCAGGTACCGGATGCTCTCAGCGTCCACATAGGGCGCAATGCGCTGTTTCAGCAGGGCGATGTCCTTCCAGTAGGCGGCGCTGCTGCGGTAGATGTCGCTGTATTCGTGGGAGGCAGAGTGCAGCGCGATCTGATGCCCGGCGGCAGCAGCCTGTGTGAGCAGGGGCAGATATTTCTCATTGTAGCCGGTGGCCACCACAAAAAAGGTGCCGTGCACTCCGGCGGCATCCAGCGCCGCCAGCACCTCCGGGGTAGTCTTGCTGGGGCCGTCGTCAAAGGTCAGGCAGACCCATTTTTCCGGCAGGGAAGGGGCGGCGGGCGTACCGGCATCGGATGTAGCCACCGCCGGTGCAGCAGGGGAAAAGGGCGAAAAGTCCGGCGCGGCGGTCAGCTCGTTCAGATTGCAGCCCACCGGCGCGCGTGCCGGCACCAGCCACCCCGCCGCAAACGCTGCCAGCGCAGCCGCCAGCAGCCCGCCCCATAGCCCGATGCGCCCGCCGGCGCGCTGCACAAATTGCTTCATATACAAACCCCTCCTTTGCTCTGGGCGCAGTGCCGCAGGCACACTTTCCGCGTACAAATGACCTGTGCAATTGCCCGCAAGGCTGCTTTTGCGCGCGCTGCGCTGCTATTATAGATATGAAGCATAAAAAAACTTATGAGAAACAAAGAAACCACTTGACGAATGGCCGGAAATATGTTACTATATCCAAGCAGTCCGCACCAACGGTTTTCTACCTCAAAAACCGGAGAACTGTATAACAGGTATGCGAGGGTGGCGGAACTGGCAGACGCGCACGTTTGAGGTGCGTGTGGTTTATCCTTGGGGGTTCGAGTCCCCTCCCTCGCACCAGAAGGCAAGTCGGTTTTTGACTTGCCTTTTTTTCTATGAGCAGAAGTGGTGGAATGGCAGACACGCTGGTTTTAGGCACCAGTTCCTAGTGAGTGAGGGTTCAAGTCCCTTCTTCTGCATAACGTGAAAAACCGCATGAATACTGGAAAATCCGGTGTTCATGCGGTTTTTTGTATTTGCGGCTTGTCAAATACTATCGAATACTAACCGATATTTGCACTTACTTGCTATCCGAAAGTCTGCAAAAAGTCTGCAAGCTCTACAGGGCAAATCTGCGTGAATCGCCTTTGAAATGACACGAATCGCCCCATGGATGTGTTGACAGGCTTTTTTGCGGAATGGTATAATGTTATTAGGGATAGTGTCGGTTTATGCGGGAACTGACACGCAGCGGTTGTACACTTTTTGCAAAAAGCTGTGCACGACGCTTTGGCATAAAGCCTTTGGAAGAACGTATTGTGAAGGGGTTTGGCTGCGGGGCAGTCGGGGGGAATTGACCTTATGAAGAACAAACGAAAAAATATACTGCTCATAGCAGGGATGCTGCTGGCGCTGCTGGTCGGCATCCTTGCTTACAGTGCCTATACCCAGAAGCAGATCTATCAGGAAAGCACGGCAAACCTGCTTTCCACCTATGGGCAGTCTGCCAAGACCTTTACCATGTTTGCGCAACGCAACTGGAACATCCTGAACGACTGGGACAGCTACCTGGGCACCCTTGCGGAGCTGGGAGAGCAGGAGGGGCAGTGGCAGGAGTATATCGCCCAAAAGGCTACCTGGCAATATACGGATTTTTATCTGTTCAACGAGCAGTGCGAGTTCTGGACCACCGCCGGGCGGCAGGGCACAGCAGAGTACATGAAGGCGACTTTTGAAAAGCTGTATACCGAAAACAAGCCAGTGATCTCCAGCTATATCTCCAGTCAGGGCATCCGCAAGATACTGTTTGCCATCCCAATGGAGCAGCCGCTGCAGTTGGACGGCACTACCTATACGGCGCTGGTGGTCAGCTACGACAACGCCGTGCTGGAAAAGCTGCTGGGCAGCATGGTCTATGAGGGACAGAGCGATTGCTATATCGTGCGCTCAAACGGCGATGTGGTGCTTTCCACCGAGACAAAGACCGAGATCACCGAGCAGATGACCAACCTGTTTGATTACTTACAGCAGAACGCCAGCGTGGATCAGCCTTACTTTGACACCATGGTGCAGACCCTGCCGCAGGGCGGCGAGGGCTGCGTGCTGTACACGTTGAACCGGCAGAAATATTATCTGATCTATCAGCCGCTGGGGCTCATGGATTGGAGCATCATCGGTATCGTGCCCACCGGGGTGGTGGATGCCGGGATGCGCCGGGTGCAGGTGGCTACCATTCTGGTCATTGCACTGCTGGGGCTTCTGATCATGGCAGGCGTGATAAAGATCCAGCGTGACGCAGAGCGCAACCGCCGCCGGGAGCTGGAGCGCCGCCGGGAAAAGAGCGATATGATGTTTGCGGGCATGGCACGCGTTGTGGAGCGTTTTGCAGTGTGCGATCTGGACCGCGACCGCTACCAGTACCACGAGCGGCGCGGAGAACCGCTGTACCCGCCGGAGGGCTCCTACCGGCAAATGCTGGAGCAGATATCGCGCAAGTATGTGGTGCTGACCGACAGTGAAAACGCCAAGATCCCCCAGATGCTGGCACCGGAAAACCTGCGCAGGCTCATCAAAACGGACAACGACTCCCTCAAGCTGGAATATGCCGCCCGCGATAAAAGCGCATTTTTCATGATGACGGTCGTTCCCATGGCGTGGAAGGAAAATCGCCTGACCCGCGTGATGATGATCGTGCAGGATATGGGCAAGCAGCATCTGCTGCAAAGCCTTGCCAACACCGATGGCCTGACCGGCCTGCTGAACAAGCGCTACTTCGACCGGGTGCTGACAGTGCTGGAGCAGCACAGCCAGCCCTTTGCGCTGTTCTATATGGACTTGGATCGCTTCAAGCCGGTCAACGATACCTACGGCCATGATGTGGGTGATGAGCTGCTGAAGGGCGTTTCCCAGCGGCTTCAGGGCTGCATCCGCAGCCGGGACTACGCCTTCCGTCTGGGCGGTGACGAGTTCGCGCTGTTGCTGCTTGGTTCAATGAAGCCGGAGGCCTGCGCCAGCAAGATGAATATGATCTGTGAGATGGTCGCTGTGCCCTACGAGATCGACGGCAATACCGTGAGCGTGGGTGCCAGCTGCGGCTACGCCCTGTACCCCGCCGAAAGCGTGGACGTGCAGCAGGTGCGCTGCATCGCCGACCAGCGGATGTACGAGAATAAGCAGGCAAACCACGCCAGACAGGACGGCGCGGAAGGCATTTAAAATCGTCTTACATAAAGCAAGGCCGCAGCACGGTATTTTGTGCTGCGGCCTTGCCGTTATATTATGCTGTTACAGATGCAGCATATCCCGCTGGGCGGCAGCGCGGTAGCGCAGCGCAGCGGCGATAAAGCCCTTGAACAGGGGATGTGCGCGGTTGGGGCGGCTCTTGAACTCCGGGTGGAACTGTGCACCCAGATGGAAGTCGCGGCCGGGCAGCTCCACAGTCTCCACCAGATGGCCGTCCGGGCTAGTGCCGGAGATGACCAGCCCGGCGTCCTGCATCTCCTGCCGGAAGTCGTTGTTGAACTCATAGCGGTGGCGGTGGCGCTCCCAGATCTCGCTCTCGCCGTAGCACTCGGCCATCTTGGTGCCGGGCGCCACCGTGCAGGGGTACTTGCCCAGACGCATGGTGCCGCCCTTGGGGATATTGCCCTGCTGGTCCGGCATCAGGGAGATGACGTTGTGGGCACCGTCCGGGGTGAACTCGCTGGAATTAGCGTCCTTGTAGCCCAGCACATTGCGGGCAAATTCAATGACCATGATTTGCATACCAAGGCAGATGCCAAAGCAGGGAACACGGTTCTCGCGGGCGTACTGGGCTGCCTGGATCATACCCTCAATGCCGCGGTCGCCAAAGCCGCCGGGCACGATGATACCGTCCACATCCGCAAAGGCTTCTTTGCAGGCGGCCTGATCGGTCAGATCCTCGCTTTCCACCCAGCGGATTTCCACCTGACTGTCATTCTCAAACCCGGCATGATACAGGCTTTCCATCACCGAGAGATATGCGTCGTGCAGCTTGACGTACTTGCCCACCAGTGCAATGGTGCAGGTCTTGCTGCGGGTGGCAATGCGGGAGACTACCTGCTTCCACTCGGTCAGGTCGGCAGGGGGAACATCCAAGTGCAGCTGATGCACCACAACATCGTCCAGACCGTTGGTGTGCAGCATCAGCGGGCACTGGTACAGGCTCGGCATGGTCAGGTTCTCAATGACGCACTCCGGCTTGACATTGCAGAAGGTGCTGATCTTGCGGCGGATATCGCTGCCCACGCTGCCGTCTGCGCGCAGAATGATGATGTCGGGGCTTACGCCCATGCCCTGCAGCTCCTTGACCGAGTGCTGCGCGGGCTTGGACTTGTATTCATCCGAGCCGGAGATGTAGGGCACCAGCACCACATGGATGTAGCAGCAGTTATCCCGTCCCTGCTCCAGACCAACCTGACGGATGGCTTCAAGGAAGGGCTGGCTCTCGATATCGCCGGTGGTGCCGCCGATCTCGGTAATGACCACATCGGCTTCGGTAGAGGAGGCCAGATTATAGATGTAGCTCTTGATCTCGTTGGTGATGTGGGGGATGATCTGCACCGTCTGTCCCAGATAAGCGCCCTGACGCTCCTTGTTCAGCACGTTCCAGTACACCTTGCCGGTGGTCAGGTTGGAGTACTTGTTCAGATTTTCGTCAATAAAGCGCTCGTAGTGTCCCAGATCCAGATCGGTCTCGGTGCCGTCATCGGTCACGAACACCTCGCCGTGCTGCAGCGGGCTCATGGTGCCCGGGTCCACGTTCACATAGGGGTCCAGCTTCTGGCTGGCCACCTTCAGGCCGCGGCACTTCAAAAGCCGGCCCAGAGATGCAGCGGTAATGCCCTTGCCCAGACCGGAGACCACGCCGCCGGTCACAAAAATAAATTTTGCCATAAAAATATACCTTCCTTTGTTGTAGAATAAAACTCTCCCATAAAAGGCCCGCTTCCGGCGCACCTCTTTCCCTGCGGGTGCGTGGCGAAGCCCTATGTCTCATTCGCTTCTGTCAGCGTACTCCTCCAGCACCTCCTGCGCCACCTCGGCGCGGTCGCGGCGGGTGTCCATAGCCTGTTTTTCAAGGTAGCGGTGCGCCTCGGCCTCGGTCATGTGGGCGTGCTCTACCAGACAGCACTTTGCCCGGCTGACCAGCCGCAGCTGCCCGATCTTGTCCTGCAGGCGGGCGTTCTCCTGCCGCAGACGCTGCAGGCGGTGGTTGCCGGCAGCTGCCATGTGCATGGCCTGCAAAAACAACGGGGTGGTGAAGGGTTTGCTCAGCAGCAGCACCCCCTGCTCGTTCAGGGGGGCAAGCAATTGCTCAGCCTGTGCGGCCTTTACCAGAAAGACCACACCGGCATCAGTCTGCTCCACAGCGGTGATGCACAATTCGTGCCCGAACTCATCGGGCAGGGGAGCATTGACCACGATCAATTCAAAATCAGATTCCGACATTCTGCGCCGTGCCTCGGCTCCGCTGGGAATGATCACCGGGCGGCTGTAACCCATCTCGGACAGCCGCGCGGCAATATATTCGTTGGAGTTGGCACCGGCGCTTACGATCAGTGCGCGTCCCATTTTCCGCACTCCTTTCTCCTGCGCAGGCAGGGATCAGATGGCGTTAAAATAATAGACGCGCTCGTGCTCGGCCTGGTCAGGCGCATTCCGCAGTGCAGCGCAGCGCTTGAGCTCCTCCGAGAAATAGCGTTTAGAAAGCCCCTCTGGCAGCACCCGGCGCAGGAACTCGCTCTCCTCGGCTACCTGCACCGCCTCCTCAAGGGTGGCGGGCAGGGTCTCAAGACCCAGTCCCTCGGCCTCGGCGGCATCGAACAGGTTGCGGTTCACCGGCGGCTGCAAGACCATGCGCTGCTCAATGCCGTCCAGTCCGGCGGCAAGGATCAGGCCAATGGCCAGATACGGGTTGCAGGCGGGGTCCGGGCTGCGCAACTCCATGCGGCAGTTGTCGCCCTTGACCATGGGAATGCGCACCAGCTGGCTGCGGTTCTGACGGCTCCAGCTCACATAGCGGGGCGCTTCGTCACAGCCAAAGCGCTGGTAGCTGTTGGGCAGGGGATTGGTGAACGCGGTCAGTTCCCGGCTGTGTGCCAGCACACCGGCCATAAAGCTGCCTGCTACGCTGTCCGGGGCAATATCGCCCTCAAACAGGTTTTTGCCGTCCATGTAAAGCGAGAGGTTGATGTGCAGCCCGCTGCCGGCCTGCTGGGGCAGGGGCTTGGGCAAAAAGCTGGCGTGCAGACCATTGCGCATGGCAATGGCACGGACGATCTGCTTAAAGGTCATCACGTTGTCGGCGGTTTTCAGCGGTCCTGCATAGCGGCAGTCGATCTCGTTCTGGCCGTTGCCGCTTTCGTGGTGGCTGTGCTGGGGTGCCATGCCCATCTGCTCCATGGTCAGGCAGATATCCCGGCGCAGGTTTTCACCCGCATCCAGCGGCGCAACGTCAAAATATCCGCCGAAGTCAATGGGAATGCAGGTAGGGTGGCCACGGTCGTCCTTTTCAAACAGATAAAACTCGCACTCGGTACCCACGTTGCAGGTAAGTCCCAGCTTTTTGAATTTGCGGTTCACATCCCGCAAAAAGCCCCGGCAGTTGCCGCTAAAGGCTGCGCCGTCCGGCTTTTCCACATCGCAGAAGAACTGCATCACTCGGCCTTCGGTGGGACGCCACGGCAGGATGGTCACGGTGGAAAGATCCGGCCGCAGTACAAGGTCGCTTTCCTCAACGTGCATAAAGCCTGCAATGGAGCTGCCGTCAAAGCACACGCCCTCTTCCAGTGCCTTGGACAGGTTGCTGGCCAGCACGGCAATGTTCTTCTGGGTGCCAAAAATATCACAGAAGGCAAAGCGCACAAATTTGACGTTGTTGTCCTCCACGAAATCCAGAATATCCTGTTGGGTGGAATAGCTCATAAATAACCCCCTTACAAAAACTGCATTTCAAATAAAACGCCCAAAGGCCTGCCCTCAAAAAGGGAGCAGGTCTTTGGGCTGGTGTAAGAAATAGGAAAAGGAGAATGGCTAATTGATCCGGCAGCCGGCGGATGCTTATTTTTTTACGCTGTCAGGAGATTATCAGACGTAGTAAAGCATCTTGCTGTAGCTGGGCAGAGGCCAGTAATCCTCGCCGCAGATAGTCTCGGCATCGTCGGCAGCGGCGCGCAGGGCGTCCATCACCGGGAGAACGTTATCGTGGAAGGCAACGGCCTTCTCGCTCTCGGTGGGCAGTGCCTTGGCGGCATTCACGGCATCCTGCAGGGTGTCGATGGCATCGCTCATGGTATCGGCGTCAGAAGAAAGCTTTTCCAAAGTCTTGGTCTCGCTGCGCACGCTGATGTGCTCGCTGACAGCCAGCTTGGAGGCGGCGGTATTGGCAACCTCGCTCATGTAGGCGTTGATGGCGGGCAGCAGCTGCTTGCGGGCCATCTCCAGCATGGTCAGAGCCTCAATGTTGATGATCTTGGAGTAATGCTCCATCTCGACCTCGTAGCGGCTTTCCATCTCCACCTTGGTCAGCACGCCGAACTCCTCCATCAGCTGGATGTTCTTGGGCTCGACCAGTGCAGGCAGAGCAGCGGGGGTATTCTTCTTGTTGGGCAGGCCGCGCTTGGCTGCCTCGGCCTCCCACTCGGCGGTATAGCCGTTGCCGTTGAAGATGACGCGGCGATGGTCGCGGATGGTGCGCTTGATCAGAGCGATGGCTGCGCTGGTAAAGTCCTCAGCACCTTCCAGCTCGTCGGCGTAGCCCTTCAGCTCCTTGGCGACAGCAGTGTTCAGGATGGTGTTGCAGTCGCTCAGGTTCTCGGCAGAGCCGGGCATACGGAACTCGAACTTGTTGCCGGTGAAGGCGAAGGGAGAGGTACGGTTGCGGTCGGTGGTGTCCTTGCTGAACTTGGGCAGAACGTCCACGCCCAGATCCATCTTCATCTTGACGGGGCCGGCATAGGGAGAATCGGATGCGATCGCATCGATGACAGCTTCCAGCTCCTCGCCCACGAAAATGGAGATGATGGCCGGAGGTGCTTCGTTAGCGCCCAGACGGTGATCGTTGCCCGGGGTGGCCACAGAGGTGCGCAGCAGGTCGGCGTATTCATCCACAGCCTTGATAACAGCGGCCAGGAAGATCAGGAACTGCAGGTTCTCCATGGGGGTGTCGCCGGGATCCAGCAGGTTCTCGTGGGTGGTGCTCATGGACCAGTTGTTGTGCTTGCCGCTGCCGTTCACGCCTTCAAAGGGCTTCTCATGCTGCAGGCAGACCAGACCATACTTGGGTGCGATCTTGCGCATCATTTCCATGGTCAGCAGGTTGTGGTCGATGGCTACGTTGGTGGTATCGAAGATGGGAGCAAGCTCATGCTGGCAGGGAGCAACCTCGTTGTGCTTGGTCTTGGCAGGCACGCCCAGCTTCCACAGCTCCTCGTCCAGCTCCTTCATGAACGCAGAAACCTCGGGACGGATGACACCGAAGTAGTGCTCCTCCAGCTCCTGACCCTTGGCAGAGGGAGCGCCGAACAAGGTGCGGCCGGTGAGGATCAGATCCTGACGTGCCTCGTAGTCCTCCTTCTTGACAAGGAAGTACTCCTGCTCGGGGCCGACGGTGGTGGAAACGTAGTCCACATCCTTGCCGAACAGCTTCAGGATACGGACGGCCTGACCGGACAGTGCGTTCATGGAACGCAGCAGGGGAGTCTTTTTATCCAGAGCCTCGCCAGTGTAGCTGACGAATGCGGTGGGGATGCACAGCACGTCATCCTTCACAAAGGCATAGCTGGTGGGGTCCCATGCGGTGTAGCCGCGTGCCTCACAGGTAGCGCGCAGACCGCCGGAGGGGAAGGAGGAAGCATCGGGCTCGCCGCGTACCAGCTCCTTACCGGAGAACTCCATGATGGCGGTACCGTCGCCCACAGGGCTGACGAAGCCATCGTGCTTCTCGCTGGTGATGCCGGTCAGGGGCTGGAACCAGTGGGTGTAATGGGTGGCACCCAGCTCCATAGCCCAGCGCTTCATCACGCTGGCAACGACGTTTGCCACCTCGATGTCCAGCGGAGCACCCTTGTGCAGGGTGTTCTTCAGGCTCTTGTAGGTAGCGCTGGGCAGGCGCTCCTTCATAACGTGCTCATTAAAGACCTTGCTGCCGTAGATCTCCATAACATTTGCTGCCATAAATCCTACTCCTTACTTGATCTTACTTTTTTCTTTCGCCTTGGGTCTGCCGCAATGCAAAAACCCAAAGCGTGCTTACATCTTAACAAAAACGGCGCTGCGAGTCAGGAGGTGACCCACAGCGCCGTTGCTGTCTATGGCTAAGATTATAGTCCTTGCGGGCAAAAAAGGCAATTGACAAAACTGACGATTCTGCACAAACACGATCTCGGATTTTTGGAATAACCGCGATTGGTATGACTTTTGCATCGAAAAAGCCCCCTTCAGGACGGCTTTCTCCGGCTGAAAGGTGCGCAGTGCGCGGCAATTGTTCTTATTGTAAAAGCATCAGATGACCTGAAACAGGAAAAACTTGAGGTAGTTCGTCTCCGGCACGCCCCACAGAATGGGGTGATCCGGTGCCTGCTGCTTTACCTCGATCTGCCGCAGCTGCCGGTGAGCGTCCTTGGCGGCGGCGCGCAGCATCTTGATGAACAACTCCTCGGTGGCAAAGTGGGAGCAGCTGGCAGTAGCCAGATACCCGCCCCGGGGCAGCAGCTTCATGGCGCGGTAGTTGATCTCCTTGTAGCCGCGCATGGCATTCTCCACCGTGCGGCGCGCCTTGGTAAAGGCAGGAGGATCCAGAATGATGAAGTCGTAGGGACTGCCCTCCTTTTCCAGCCGGGGCAGCAGGGCAAAGGTGTCCTCGCAGAGAAAATCCATGTTGTCGAGACCGTTGCGTTCGGCGTTGCGCTTTGCCATGGCAATGGCTTCGGCGCTGATGTCGGCAGCAGTCACCCGGGCTGCCCCGCCCTTGGCCGCGTTCAAGGCAAAGCTGCCGGTGTGAGTAAAGCAGTCCAGCACGGTGTGCCCGGCGGCAAGGCGTGCTACCGCCCGACGATTATATTTCTGGTCAAGGAAAAAGCCGGTCTTTTGCCCGTTTTCAAAGTCCACATGGTAGTACACGCCGTTTTCACAGATCTCGGTCTGGGTGGTTTCCGGGTGGCTCTCGCCGGGCAGGGCAAACCAGCCTTTGTTTTGTTCCAGCCCCTCCTTGGCACGCAGGGCTTCGTCGTTGCGCTCATAGATGCCGTCAATGGTCTGTCCGTCCGCCCGCAGCACCTCAGCCAAAAGCGGGAAGAGCACCGGCTTCAGCCTTTCCATGCCCACGCTCAGGGTCTGGGTGACCAGAACATTGTTGAACCGGTCTACCGTCAGGCCGGGGAACTGGTCTGCCTCGCCAAAAATGAAGCGGCAGGCGGAAAAGTCGGCAGGCTCCAGCACCGTTTTGCGGTACGCCCATGCGTACTCCACCCGGCGCCGCCAGAAGGCAGTATCAAAGGTATCGTTGGCGTTGCGGGAGATCAGCCGCACCCGGATCTTGCTTTGCAGCGAGAGAAAACCGGTGCCGAGATAGGCGCCCTTGGGGCTGACCACATCCACCAGCGTGCCGTTTTCCGGCTCGGTGCCGGGGGCTTCCAGAATGTCGTTTTCGTACACCCAGGGGTGCCCGCCCACCAAAAGCCCTTCGGCGTGCTTGTTGACTTTATATACAGGATAAGTGCGTTCGCTTTTCATAAAATGCTCCTTCAACAAAGAATGCGCAAAATGATGCTTGTTCTGCTCTTTATCATAACATAAAAATATGGTAGAATAAATACAAAATTTTGCGGAAGGAAGAAAACGCTATGGAGATCGAACGCAAATGGATGGTGACCGGCTGGCCGGAGGGGCTGCCCCTTGAGGAAGAGTTCACCATGCGGCAGGGCTATATCAGCGTGCAGCCCACGGTGCGCATCCGGGAGGAAGCGCTGACCGGCGGCAGCACCGACTATATCCTCTGCTTCAAGTCCGCAGGGGGGTTGGCGCGGGAGGAGATCGAGCGCAGCATCGACAAAGACCTGTTTGTGCAGCTGGAGGAAAAGATCATTGGCAAGCCCCTGATCAAAAAGGTGCGCCGGAGCTATCGCCTGCCGGACGGCGCGGTGCTGGAGGTGAACCATGTGGACGAGGGCTTGCCCACAGCGTTCTGGTACGCCGAGGTGGAGTACCCCACAGTGGAAGCCGCGCTCAGCTGGCAGCCGGAAGCCTGCGGCCTTGCGGCATACCTCAACGATGAAGTAACGAACCAGCCCGGCCAGAGCATGGGCGCATACTGGGTGCAAACCAGAGGGTAAAGCCGATAATACTGTGAAGGGAATGACTGTTTACGAAAAAGATCAAGCTGAAGCTGGAGCTCCAGTATAACTCGCCGGTGATTCTTACCTTTTTTCTGTTGTCCATGCTGGTACTGCTGGCAGACGGCTGGACGAACGGCTGGAGCACCATGAACCTGTTCTGCGTGTACCGCTCTTCGTGGCGGGACCCACTGGGCTACATCCGGCTGTTCGGCCATGTGCTGGGCCATGCAAACTGGGAGCATTTTCTCAACAATATGCTGCTGCTGTTGGTGGTGGGCCCGCCCATGGAGGAGAAATACGGCAGCATCCCGCTGCTCAAGGGTATTTTGTTTACCGCGCTGGTCACCGGCGTGCTGCAATGCATCCTGTTCCCCCACACGGGGCTGTTGGGTGCGTCCGGCATCGTGTTCATGCTCATCATGCTGTCCTCGCTGGCGGGCTTTTCCGGCGGCATCCCGGTCACCATGCTGCTGGTGGCGGCACTGTACTTTGGCCAGCAGGTGTACGATATCATCTTTGTGCACGATAACGTGGCAAACTTTATGCACATCGTGGGCGGCTTGTGCGGCACCGCCTTCGGCTATTACTGTGCCCTCCACCGCCGCCCGGCGCGCAGCCGCAGATAAAAGAGAAAAATTATAGATGAAAACGGGATACCGGAGCGTCTGCGGACGCTCCGGTATCCCGTTTATACAAGAAAGAAAAATAATGAGTGCGACAAACTGGAAGCTGCGAAACTAACGAGTCATTCTGATTTATTCAGGAAATTTTACAGACGGTTGGTCCTCATGATGTTTTCCGATAATCTTTTCCATCCAAATCATGTTGTACCAACGTCCAAATTTATAACCGCATTTATAAAATTCCCCAACTTTTGAAAAACCCAAATGTGCATGAAATTCTGCGCTGTTGCTGTTAAGGTATTCATCTTCAACTCTCGGATAACCAATACAAGCATACAAGTTCAAAATTCCCATTTCACTCAATCTATTTTCAAGTGCCTCATATATCTTTCTTCCCAAACCGCATTTTTGAGCAGTATGGTCAAGATATACCGTCAGTTCACATGACCAATCATAAGCCGCCCTGCCTACAAAAGCACCTGCATACGCATAGCCTTGAATTGCTCCGTCTTTTTCAATAACAAGATAGGGGTATCTTTTCATAGTCATTTCCATACGCTTTTGAAAATCCATGAGTGTTGGAACGACATATTCAAATGTAATGGCAGTATTCTCAACATAATAAGCATAAATATCTAAAATACGTTCAGCATCTTCAAGCTTTGCATCTCTTACTAATATATCCATAACTGTTCCTCCGTCAATTCCGATTTGTTGAACTAAGCCGAGTATACCATACCAGCCAATGAAAGAATACCCCTCTAGGGGAGAATTGGTTAAAAAAAGCGTTCAAAGTGCGCCGCAGAGCACTTTGAACGCGAACAATAAAAATATTATTTCCATCCCCGGTCGGTGGGGTCCAGCATCCCGGCGGCGGAATACACCAGCGCGTTGCAGATGGCAGCGGCAACATTGCTGCCGCCCTTGCGCCCCATGGCAACGATAGCGGGCACACCGTGGGCGGTGCAGACGCTGAACAGCCGCTCCTTGCTCTCCACCACGTTCACAAAGCCCACCGGCACCCCGATGACCAGCGCAGGGCGCAGCCCGGCGGTTTCGATCAGGTCGGCAATGGTCAGCAGCGCCGTGGGTGCGTTGCCCACCGCAAGGATGGCACCGGGGTGTTCGGCGGCGGCTCTTTGCATGGACGCCACCGCCCGGGTAGTGCCGTTGGCCTTTGCCAGCGCGGCTACCTCCGGGTCTGCCATGTAGCACAGCGCTGTGCTGCTCAGCCGCGCAAGGCCCGGCTTTGTAATGCCGGAAAGCGCCATGTTGGTGTCGGTAACGATGGGTGCAGCGGCTTGCAATGCCGCCACGCCCGCCGCCACCGCGCCGGGGGTAAAGCGCAGGTTGCGGGCGTAGTCGAAATCTGCGGTGGTGTGGATGACCCGCTTGACCACGGCGGCAGTCTCCGGCGGTGGGGTCAGGCCCATTGCGTCCAGCTCTGCGGTGATGATAGAAAGGCTCGTCCGCTCAATGTCGGCGGGCAGATGATGCTGCGGGGTCATACAGTGTTCCTCCCTTCCAGTCCCATGGCGGCGTACAGGGCGTTCATGTCCAGCGCCCGGCGCACGCCATCGGCCAGCAGGTCGAACTGCTGCTGCCGGTACTCGGCCATGGAGAGCAGCGGTGCACTGGCAGGGGAGATGTCCTTGCGGCTGCACAGCAACTGCACCAGCTTTTCGGTCAGCTCCCCGGTATCAAACAGGCCGTGCAGATAAGTGCCCGCCACGTTGTCCTTTACGCAGCCCTCGGCGCTGCCGTCTGCAAGGCGGCAGAAGGGCACGCCCTGCACAGCGGTGCGCCCGGTATGGATCTGGTAGCCGGTCAGCACTGCCCCCGCCAGCTGCGGCGCGGTGACGGTGGCGGTATCCTGTGTGCGGTGCTTTGCGTCCGTAAACACAGTCTGGATGGGCAGCAGCCCCAGCCCGCGCACGGTCTGGCTGCGTCCGCTCTCAGTGCCCTCGGGGTCGGCAAGGGTCTCACCCAGCATCTGGTAGCCGCCGCATACGCCCAGCACTGGCGTGCCGGAGGTTGCCAGTTTTTGCACCGTAGCTTCCAGCCCGCACTGACGCAGCCAGAGCAGGTCATCTATGGTGTTTTTTGTGCCCGGCAGAATGACCACGTCCGGCGCGCCCAGCTGCCGGGGGCTTTGCACATACCGCACGCTCAGCAGCGGGTGCTGTTCCAGCGGCATAAAATCTGTAAAATTGGAGATGTGCGGCAGCCGCAGAATGGCAGCATCCAACGGCTTGACGGCGGTGCTGCTTTCCAGCCGGGAGGAGAGGGAGTCCTCGTCCTCAATATCCACCCGCAGGTAGGGCACAACGCCCAGCACCGGCAGATGGGTCTTTTCCTCCAGCATGGTAAGGCCGGGTTTCAGGATGGCGGCATCGCCCCGGAACTTATTGATGATCAGCCCCTTGATGCGTGCCCGCTCGGCGGGCTCCAGCAGCTCTACCGTGCCGTACAGCTGCGCAAACACGCCGCCCCGGTCGATATCTCCCGCCAGCAGCACCGGTGCATCCACCAGCTCTGCCAGCCCCATATTGACGATATCGTCCGCTTTTAAGTTGATCTCTGCCGGGCTGCCTGCGCCCTCAATAACGATGATGTCTACCTCTTCGGCCAGACTGTCGTAGGCGGCTAAAATGTCCGGGATCAGGCTCTTTTTCAGCTTGAAGTAGGCGGCTGCGGGCATCTGTCCGCGCACCTCGCCGTTCACGATGACCTGACTGCCCACATCGCTGCTGGGTTTGAGCAGAATAGGGTTCATGCGCACATCCGGTTCCATGCCGGCGGCCTGCGCCTGTACCACTTGCGCGCGCCCCATTTCCAGCCCATCCCGGGTGACAAAGCTGTTCAGCGCCATGTTCTGGCTTTTAAAGGGGGCTACCCGGTAGCCGTCCTGTGCAAAAATACGGCACAGCGCGGTGCACAGCAGGCTTTTGCCCGCCCCGCTCATCGTGCCCTGCACCATGATACATTTTGCCCGGCTCATGCAAGCACCTCCTGTAAGGTTTTTAAAAGCTGCTGGTTTTCCGGCGCGGTGCGCACGGCGGTGCGGTACCAGCTGCCGTCCAGTCCGGGGTAGTTGCCGCAGCTGCGCAGCACGATGCCGCGCTGCCGCAGGGCATCGCCCAGTGTTTCCGGCGCTTGGAACAGCAGATAATTCGCACTGCCATCCAGCACCCGCAGCCCCAGTGCACGCAAACCATCCCGCAAAATAGGACGCTGCTCTGCAATCAATTCTTGCACCCGGGCTACATAGGCGGTCTCGTCCAGCGCTGCCAGCCCCGCCGCCTGTGCAAGGCTGGAAACTGCCCACGGCTGCCCGGCGGCCTGCATCTTATCCAGCAGAGCGGTGTTGCTGCACAGGCAGTAGCCCAGCCGCACCCCGGCCATGCCGTACAGTTTTGTAAAGGCCTTCAGAATGATGAGGTTCGGGCTTGCCAGCAGCTTTTTGGCACTTAGCGCTTCACTTTCCGGCAGAAAGTCCAGAAAGCACTCGTCCACCACCAGCAGCGCACCGCAAGCTTCGCACCGGTGCAGCACCGCCTCCACCAGCGCTAGCGGTGTCAGCTGCCCAGTGGGGTTATTGGGCTGACAGAGGAATACCATGTCGGTGTCCTCGTCCACAGCGGAAATGAACGCTTCCGTCACTGCAAAATCTTCGCTTTCCCGCAGAAAATGCCGCCGGACGGTGCAGCCTGCGGTTTCCAGCGCGGCGGCATACTCCGCAAAGGTAGGGGCGGGCAGCAGGGCGGTGCGGGGCTTTGCCGCCCACACCAGCCGGAAAATCAGGTCTGCTGCACCGTTGCCGCAGAGAATGTGCTCCATGGGCATCTTCTCGCGCACTGCCAGCTTTGCCCGCAAAGCGCGGCAGAGGGGGTCAGGATAGCGGTCTGCGGTGGCAAGCGCGGCAGTAATGGCCTTTGCCACCCCCTCCGGCAGTCCCAGCGGGCTGACATTGGCCGAAAAGTCCAGCGCGTCCTGTCCGTACTGCGCCCGGTAACCGGCCCAGTCGCCGCCATGTACAAGCTGCATCATAAAATACCTCGTATCACCAGCCCAAGCGCCAGCGCCAGCAGACTTTCGGCGTACATCATGCGGTTCGCGCGGCGGATATCCTCCGGCTCAATGGGACGCACGGCATCGCCGATGGTGGGCTTTTTGTAGTATTCACCAAAATAATAGGCAGGCCCGGCCAGCTGCACATTCAGTGCACCGGCGCAGGCGCTTTCGGTCTGGGCACTGTTGGGGCTGGCGTGGTTGCGCCTGTCCCGCCGCCAGATGCGCCACGCACTGCGGGCATCGTTGCCGGTCAGGGCGGCAGCGGCTACCCACAGCAGGGCGGCAATGCGGCTGGGCAGGTAGTTGGCAATGTCGTCCAGCTTTGCCGCTGCACGGCCAAAATAGAGATACTGCGTGTTTTTGTAGCCCACCATGCTGTCCATGGTGTTGATGGCCTTGTAGGTCAGTGCCAGCGGAGCGCCGCCCAGCAGCATATACAACAGCGGCGCGATTACGCCATCGCTGGCGTTTTCCGCCACGGTCTCCACAGCGGCCTTGGTCACGCCCTCGGCGGTCAGCGCCTGCGTGTCCCGCCCCACGATGCGGCTTACCGCAATGCGGGCGGCGGGCAGGTCGGGCTTTGTCAGCTCCCGGTAGACGTTCGTACTCTCTTGCACAAGCCCCTTTGCCGCCAGTGCCTGTCCGCACCAGAACATCTGTACTGCCAGCCCCAGCAGCGGGTGCAGGGCAGCGGCTCCTATGCAGATAAGACTTGTGAGTGCAAAGGTGCCCACCGGCAGACAAAAGGCTAAAATGCGCCCGCCCCAAAGCTCGCCCTCCGGCGTTTTGGGCAGGCGGGCACGCAGCCCTTTTTCCAGCGCAGAGATGGCCTTGCCCATGTACACCACCGGATGCGGAAGCCACGCAGGGTCGCCGAAAACGGCATCCAGCACAAAGCCGCCCAGTACCGCGTAGCCGATCATTCCTGCGCCTCCTTTGTGTACTGCACGGTTTTTATCAAATGCAGTACCCGCTTTGCCGCCCAGTCCTTGGCATCCAGCACAAAGCCGCCGGCGTTGGGGGCGCACCATTCGTAATAATCCTTGTGGGGCAGGGCATAGCGTTCCATGGCAGCCATCTGGGTGCCGCCGTGGGCTAAGATGACCAGCATCTCCTCGCCATCCGCAAGGGCTTTGTCCACCAGTGCGGAAAATGCTGCGCAGATGCGCTCACAAAACGCGGCCTTGGTCTCGCCATCCGGGCAGGGGCTTTCGCAGTTGGCAGCCACCCATGCAAGGTAGTCCGGGTCGTGCTCCATTTCAATATAATTTCTCCCCTCAAAGCTGCCAAAGCACATCTCCTTCAGCCCGTCTGTTTCTACGAGCTTTGCGCCCGGGAACAGCACCTCAGCGGTCTGCCGGGTGCGGCAAAGCGGGGTAATATACACAGTCTTAGGGAAAATATCTGCCTGGCACAGCATAGCGCGCCCGGCGGCAGAAAGCGGGATATCCCGCTGCCCCTGATAGCGCTTTTCGGCATTGTATTCGGTCAGGCCGTGACGCAATAAATAGATCAGCATTCCGGCAATTCTCCTTTCAAAACGGTGGGGATGCCGCAGAACATCTGCACCACGCACGCAGCACGCGCCGCCAGCATACAGGCCAGCCGTCCGGCGTTTTCCCGCGCGGCACGCTCTGCCGGGTCTATGGGCACCACACCGCCGCCCACCTCGGTGGACAGCACGATATCATAAGCGGATAATTTGTCCGCAAGTTTCTCAAGTTCAGCGTTGTCTTTGCACCCGGCGGCAAGCTGCTGCGCATCCGCGATGCAGCGGCCGGGCAGGGTGCGGGCAAAGGTACGCTTGCCGCTGTAAAGCGGCCCGGTGATGAAGATCATAACAGCCCTCCCCATTGGCAGGCGCACAGCGCCGCCAGCATCCATAGCTCAGTCTTTTGCAAAAACCACCCGGCCAAATCTCCGGTAATGCCGCCCAGCTGCTGTACGGCTACATGGTGATACCACAAAAACAGCAAGATTGCAACTGCCGCCAGTGCTCCACCGCCTAAAGCCAGCAGCGCCCCGCAAAGCAGTATCGCCAGCACTGCCAGCACATTGCGCACAGCGGTGCGGTCGGCAGCGGAGGCAAAGGTATGGGCAAGGCCGGTGTTTTTTGCCATGGGAAAGGCCGCCACCGCAAGGCCGGAGAACGCCCGCTCCAAAACCAGTGCCAGCGTCCACAGAGCGCCCACCCGGGGCGTGAACTGCACGCAGGCGGCGAGGCAGAGGTAAGCCGCAAAATAGCTGCACAGCCGGATGACCGCAAAGGCACCGCAGTGCGGGTCTTTTAAAATTTCCAGCTTCTTTTCCCGGTCGCCGTAGCTGGCAAGGGCGTCACAGGTGTCGGCATAGCCGTCCAGATGGATGCCGCCGGTCACCCACACCGGCACAAGGCAGAACCCTGCCGCCCGCGCCGGGGCGGGCAGAGGCAGCACCCCGCACACGCACCACAGCACCCCGCATAAAAGCCCTACCAGCGGGAAGGCGCACAGCGCATACCGCATATTCTTTTCGTTCCACCCAAACTGCGGCACCGGCACCGCCGAAAACATGGCAAAGGCCACCGCAATGGTCTGCAAAACGATCATTTTTCCACTCCTTTATAATAGACGGGGACGCCGCACACCACCCGCACCACGGCATCTGCCCGGGCGGCAAGGGCGTTGTTCACCTGTGCCAGCGCCAGCAGATAGCGGTCTGTGTCTCCGGCATAGTCCGCGCCGCCGCTGAAAACCTCGTTGGAGACAACGATCAAGTTTTCACACTGTGCGGCAAGGCTATCCAGCCCCTGCAAAATGTGCTCGGCAGCGGCATCGCCTGCACCGGCGGGGTCGTACAGCTCGTTGGCAGTCAGATTGCCTAAGTCTTCCAGCAGCGCCGTGCCCCTGCGGGGCAAATGCACCGTCTCTAAATGCAGAGGGCACTCGATGGTGGTAAACTGCTTCGCAGCGCGCATTTTGCGGTGCTTTTCTACCCGGGCGGCGCACTCGGCATCCCACACCTGCATGGTGGCCAGATAGTACCGCAGCAAAGCACTGCGCAGCACAAGCGTTTCGGCATATTCGCTTTTGCCGCTGGCTGCGCCGCCCAGTACCAGCGTCAGCATTGGGGCGTATACGGCGCAATGCCGCCCTCCGCAAAGGAATAGCACCCCTCGTACACCGCCAGCGCCATGTCCCACAGTGGGATACTGGCCACTGCGCCGGTGCCCTCGCCCAGATGCAGCCCGGCGGTGAGCAGGGGCGTTTTGCCTAATGCTTCCAGTACCAGCCGGGCGGCAGGCTCGGTGGAACAGTGGCTGGCAAACACAGCCTTGGATGCTGCCGGGCACAGCCGCACGGCGCACAAAGCCGCCACTCCGCTGATAAAGCCATCCATCAGCACGGGCACACCCGCCAGCGCCCCGCCCAGAAACATCCCGCACAGACCGGCGATATCAAAGCCGCCCAGCTTGCTCAGTACGTCCAATACATCATCGGGGTTGGGGACATTGCAGGCAATGCCCCGCCGGATGGCCTCCACCTTGCGGGCAAGCCCTGCATCGGAAAGCCCTGCACCGCGCCCGGTCATGGTCTGTACCGGCTGTGCCAGCAGCACGGCAGCAACAGCGCTGGAGGTGGTGGTGTTGCCAATACCCATCTCACCGGTAGCCACCAGCCCGTAGCCCTCGGCGGCAAGCTGCCGGGTCAGGGCGATGCCCCGGCCAATGGCCTCCACTGCCTCGGCGCGGGTCATGGCAGGGCCTTTGGTAAAGTCCGCAGTCCCGGCGGCAATGCGGCAGTCCCGCACGCCGGGTACGGGCGCACCGACAATGCCCAAATCCACCGGCAGCACATCGCAGTGCGCCGCCTGTGCCATCCTGCATACGCTGGTGCGCCGCGCAGCAAGGTTCTCGGCTACGGCGCGAGTCACGCTCTGGTCGGTCTGGCTTATGCCCTGCGCCACTACGCCGTTGTCCGCACAGAGCACCACCACCGCTCGGCGGGAAAAATCAAACTGCGCCGTGCCGGTCAGCGCGGCGGCATCCTCCAGCATCGTCTCCAGTGCACCCAGTCCGCCCAAGGGTTTGGCAAGGCTTGCCCAGTGGGCGTGGGCGGCGGCGCGGGCGGCTTCGTCCGGCGGGGTGATGGCAGCAAGCAGCTGCATCAGTTCAGCTTCGGTCATTTTCGTCATCCTTTGTGTTTCAAAAAGTGCTGCGCCGCCTGCACAAAGCGGCGGGGCAGGGCAGTACCTGCCCAGTAAAGATGCGGGAAACCGGCATACAAATGCGTGTTTGCAAAGCCGCATTCCCACTGCCTTTTTTCGGTTTTGCGCACAGAAAAGTCTGCGCCATTTTCGGAGGAATCCCAGTGGTGAAATTCATGGATGGGCAGCGCTTCTCCGGCGTGGAAAAGCATACTGCCAGCCTTTGCCGTCATGACGGCATAGCCAAAGCGCACCAGCCGCCCGGTATTGTGCCCGCTGCCCGGCAGCACACCCGCCATGGGGTAAACCTTGCTGTCTGTACCCTCCAGCGTCTGCCCTAAGTACAGAAAGCCGCCGCACTCGGCAGCAGTGGGCAGACCCTCTTGCACTGCGTCCCGGATAGCAGTACGCAGGGCGCGGTTCTCACTCAGCTGACGGGCGTACAGCTCTGGGTAGCCCCCGGGCAGGTACAACCCGCCGATATTTTCCGGCAGGGCGGCGTCCCGCAGCGGGCTGAAAAACACAAGTTCCGCACCCGCGTCCCGCAAGGCGTCCAATGTTTCGGCGTAGGCAAAGCAGAAGGCTTCATCCCGCGCTACGGCAATGCGAACGGAGGGCGTGCACGGCGCGGCAAGCGGCGGCGCAGCCGGGGCAGGACGGTCGGTCAACACTGCCAGCTGTGCCCAGTCCAGCACAAGGGCATCGGCAAGCTTGACCAGCTTTTGCTGTAAGTCCGATATCTCTCCAGCGGTTTTCAGCCCGAGGTGGCGGCTCTCAATGGCGCATCCCGGCAGATGGGGCAGATACCCCACCACCGGCAGACCGGTCTCGGCTTCCAGCATCGGGCGCAGCGTTTTGTACAAGGACTCAGAGCAATCATTGAGCAGAATGCCCACGATATGGCTGGGCGTGCGGAACTGCAAAAGCCCCTGCAGCTCGGCAGCAAGGGTGATACTTGCCCCTTTTGGCTGCACTACCAGCAGCACCGGCAGCGTCAGCGTATCGGCCAGCTCCCAAGCGCTTGCACGGGTTGTCAGTCCCTGCCCATCGTAAAAGCCCATGGCACCCTCGCATACGGCAGCGCCGTGCCCGGCGGCATAGCGGGCGTAAAGCGTGCGCACCGTATCCGGGGCAGAGAGGTAGAGGTCTAAATTGTGGCTTTCCACCCCAAGCGCGCTGCGGTGAAACATAGGGTCGATGTAGTCCGGCCCGCATTTGAAGGCGCAAGGGTCAGTCCCGCGCCGCTGCAATGCGGTAAGCACGGCACAGGTAACGGTGGTCTTGCCGCTGCCGGAGCGCGGTGCGGAGATGAGAAACTGCATCATGTCCGTGCCCCCGTAATGAGAAACACAGGGTTGTTAGCCATCAGCAAATGCAGACTGCCCGCCGTTTTTGTGCGGTTGACGGCAATCTGTGTCACCTCCACAGAAAGGCCGTGGGCGGTCAGGGCAGCTACGGCAGCGCTGAGCGTTTCCAACGCAATGGCGGTAATGCACAGCCGGGCGACTGGATTTTTGTGCAGTACGGCGTCTATAACAGCGTCCATATTGCCCTTTGTGCCGCCGATGAATACAGCATCCGGGGCGGGCAACGTGTCCAAAGCTTCAGGGGCTTTGCCCTCAATCAAGGTCAGATTGTAAGCAGCAAATTTCTCCCGGTTTTGCTGGATCAGTGCACAGGCTTCCGGGTCACATTCTACGGCATATACCTGTCCGGCAGGGGCGGCAAGCGCCAGCTCCACGCTCACGCTGCCGGTGCCCGCGCCCACGTCCCATAGGGTGTCCGTGGGGGTGACCGCCAGCTTTGCCAGCGCGGCGGCGCGCACCTCCTGCTTTGTCATGGGCACAGCGCCCCGGATAAAGGCATCGTCCGGCAGGCCGGGGGTGCGGCGGGACGGCAAAGCCTCCCGTTCGATGAGCAATACGCTCAGCGGTGCAAAGGTTTGCTCTGCCAGTTCCCGGGCAAGGCCAAAGCGGATGGCTTCTGCAGGGGTGCCAAGGTTTTCGCCCACAAGGGCGTGAGCAGCGCCCAGCCCGGCAGCGGTCAGCTTGGCGCAAAGGGTGGCAGGGGTGTCCCCGCCACCGGTGAGGAAAAACACCTGTGGATGCGCCAAAACCTCGGCTACCGGGTCGCAGGCGCGGCCATGGGCCGACACCAGTTTCCAGTCCTGCCAGGGGCGTCCTACAGCAGCAGCTAAAAGCTGAACGCTGGAAAGCCCGGGCAGCACCCGGACGGAGTATCCCATGACCCGCAGCAGGGGCAGCAGCTTTGCCGCACCGGAGTAAAACCCGGTGTCGCCGCTGTACAAAACAGCGGTGTCCGTATCCGACTGTGCGGCAAGACACGCAAGGATTTCCTCCGGCTTATACACGGCTTTGCAGTTGTCAGTGCACCCCGCCGGTAAATGCTCCAACAGGCGCTTGGCCCCAAGGATGAGCCCTGCGCTTTGCAGTGCAGCCAACCCTTGCGCGGTCAGGCTTTCCGGGCAGCCGGAACCCATTCCGATCAGAGAAATCATACCAGAACCTCCTTGCAGCGTGCCAGAATTTGTGCAGCAGTTTGTCCATTTTCAGCCGGGCGACGCACCACGATCAGCTGTGCACCGGTATCCTGTGCGGCCTGTGCTTTTTCGGCAAAGCCGCCCACAGCACCGCCGTCCTTGGTGACCAGATACCGGATGGAGAATTGTTCCATCAGAGCACAGTTCAGCGCATAGCTGAAAGGCCCCTGCATGGCAATGATGTTCCTGTGCGGGATACCGGCGGCCTCGCAGGCGGCAATGCCCTCCCGCGTGGGCAGCACCCGGGGGAACAGCCGCTCCGGGCTGAGCGGTGCAAAGGCGGCAAGTTCTTTCGCGCCTGTGGCCAGCAGCACATTGCCGCTGCACCCGGCCAGAAATGCAGCCGCGTGGGCGGCGGTGGCAAATACCATGCTCCCGGCAGGCAAGGGGCTTCCTTCCCGCAGCAGCCGGTGGTACTCCACCCCGGCCACGGCACACGCAGCCCGGATGTTTTTTGTGGCGTCCACCGCGTAGGGGTGGGTGGCGTCTATGCACAGGGCAGCGCCCTGTAAAAGAGCGGTCATTTCCTCGGGGGTCAGCCGCCCGCAGTGCACGGTGATGCCGTCTGCTTTGCCCTGTTCCTCTGCACCCAGCGGGGTGGCAACACTGACCAGAACCTCCGCTCCCAGCGCCGCCAGCTGCCGGGAGAACACCCGCCCCTCGGTAGTGCCGCTGAAAACCACTGCCTTCATCTGCGGTACCCCCGCGGGGTGACCATTTTACTGCCAAGCTGCTTTGTGGCAGCGTTGCCGATGTACACGGTGGTAAACATATCCACCGTGGTGCTTTCCAGCTGGGCAAGGGTCAGGATGCGGGCAGTCTGACCCTCCCGGCCGATATTGCGCACAATGCCGCAGACGGTATCGGCGCTTTTGCCACTTTCCAGCAGGATGCACACCGCCCTTGCCAGATAGTCCGGCCTGCCCTTGGAGGAGGGATTGTACAGCGCAACGCAGAAATCTCCCATGGCGGCGCAAGCCAGCCGCTTCTCGATGACCTCCCACGGGGTCAGCCGGTCGGAAAGGGAAATGACGCAAAAATCGTGCGCCAGCGGTGCGCCCAGCACTGCCCCGCCGCTGAGGGCAGCGGTCAGCCCGGGCACGACTTCCACGGCAACATCCGGGTAGTCCGGGGCAAGTTCCAGCAGGGGGCTTGCCATGCCATACACCCCGGCATCGCCGGAGCAGACCAGAGCCACCCGCTTGCCGGTGCGTGCTTTTTCCAGCGCCCAGCGGCAGCGGTCAAGCTCCTGCGTCATGCCGGTGGCGTAGTATTCTTCGCAGGGAAATTCATCGCGGATGAGGTCAAGGTAGACCTTATACCCGCAGATAGCGTCAACGCTTTCCAGCGTGTTCGCGGCCTGCTGGGTCATATAAAAAGGTTCGCCGGGGCCAAGTCCCACGACATAAACCACCTTCTCGGGACGGTCAATGTCAATTTCCATCACGTCAAGCATTCTGCCACCTCCAGTCCGGGGCAAAGGGCCTGCACGCCAGCGCAAGGGTCACGCCGCTGCAAGCAAATTTCGGGTAAAACAGGCTGCCGCCTGCGTCCAGCACTGCCGCCCGCTCACAGACATTATCCACTCCGGTCACACTTTGTACAAAAGGGGAGGGGGTGAACTGTCCGGGCACGCTGCGCAGCTGTGCGGCAGAGTAAAACCGCACCGGCCAGCCGTGTGCCTGACAAAAGGCCAGCAAGCCCGGCTCGTTTTGCTTTAGGTCGATGCTTGCGGCGGCGGTGACTGCCCGCGCAGCAAAGCCGTACCGGGTGCAGAAGGCGGCAAAGGCAGCTTCCAGCGTTTCAGCGCTTGTGCCCCGCTTGCAGCCGATGCCCAGCACTCCGATGCGCGGCACAAGATGCAGTGCCTGCCCGGTGGGGCAAAGGGTGAGTGCAAAGTCGGCTTTTTCCGGGGTATCAGCGAGGAATAACCCTGCGGGCACGGTGCCCATTACCGGGAAATCAGCCCGGTAATATACCGGCTGCCCGGCCAGTAATTTGCCACTGACCAGCTTGATGCGTTCCGGCTCCAGTACCATGCAGTTTTGGTGCTTTGCCCACTCGTCCACCGCAAAAATGCCGTGGGCATCGGTGGCGGTGGTAATCACAGGCACGGCTCCGCATACAGCGGCAATGGCCCGCGCAAGATCGTTCGCGCCGCCCAGATGTCCGGACAGAATGGGCACGGCAAACCGCCCGCATTCGTCCACCACTACCACAGCCGGGTCGGTAGTCTTGCTCTTGCAGTGGGGCGCGATGGCCCGCACCGCAATGCCCGCAGCGCCTACAAATATCAGCGCATCCGACTGCACAAACTGTGCGCTTGCCCATTCTGCAAGAGAAACACCATCCTGCCCGCACCGGGCAACGCTGCCGGGCAGGGCAGCGGAAAGACGCTTTGCAAGCGCAAGGCCGGTTTCCGTAAAGGCAAGGTAAGCGCGGGTCATACCGGTTCTCCTTTGCGGAACTCGGTGGTAAAGGCGGGGTCGTACAGCTTGCTGCGCTCGTACTGCGTGCCGAGAAAATCTCCCACTACGATAAGTGCCGTCTTGGTAATGCCCGCTGCACGGGTGCTCTCAGCCAAAGAACCAACTGTGCACCGCACGATTTTTTCTTCCGGCCAGCTGGCCTTGTACACCACGGCGGCGGGGGTGTCCGGTGTATACGCGCCCTGCAAAAGCGCCGGCTGCACCTTGTCAATCAGCCCGATGGACAGAAAGATCACCATGGTCGCGCCGTGGGCGGCAAGGCTTGCCAACCTTTCCCGCTCCGGTACGGGGGTGCGCCCCTCCATGCGGGTGATGATGACCGTCTGGCTGACCATGGGCAGGGTATACTCGGCGTTCAGCGCAGCGGCAGCGCCGCAAAAGCTGGAAACACCGGGGGTATCATCGTAACAAATGCCGTCTGCATCCAGTGCATCCATCTGCTCCCGGATGGCACCGTACAGGCAGGGGTCGCCAGTGTGTAACCGCACAGTGCTTTTACCGGCAGCTTCCATCCGGCGCATCACGTCCAGTACCTGCTCCAGCGTCATCTCGGCGCTGTTATAGATAGCACATCCCGGCTTTGCCAGCCCCAGTAGCGCCGGATTGACCAGACTGCCTGCGTAAATAATGCAGTCTGCGGCCTGTAAAAATGCTGCACCGCGCTGGGTGATCAGATCCGGTGCGCCGGGCCCGGCGCCCACAAAATGTACCATGTGCATTACTCCTTCCATTCGTCTAACAGGCGGGCGGCAGTTTCGGTCTGTCCCAGCGGGCCATGCTGGTTTGAAAACAGCACGGCGCCCACCCGGAACGCCCCGCCCGCGCGGCGGTCAAGATACAGCTGGATGGCGGCAAGCAGGCTTTGCAGCACCGGCTCCCGCAGTCCGGCTGTATCCAGAATCTCCAGACAGGCATCCGTGGTGGCTGCATTGTACAGTGCGGTGCACACCTCTCGGTCAGCACCGCACAGGGCAGCATGGGTGCAGAACAGCTCCGTGCGGCAGTCTGCCGTGTGGGAATGGGTGTTCATAATGCCGCCCGCCAGCTTGCACAGCTTGCCGATATGCCCCACCAGCAGCACCTGTTTGAAGTGCGCCGCCGCTGCAATATCCAGCGTATCTCCGATAAAGTTTGAAGTTTTGACCACCGGGATATCAGCAAACTGCGGGTATGTTTCGTGCAGATAGTCCAACCCGTAATTGCCCGGGGCAAGGATGAGCCGCCGGTGGTCCTTTGCCCGCAGCGCCGCCTGATTCATCTCCAGCTGGATGGTGTCCAGAATGGCCTGCTGGCTCATGGGTTCTACAATGCCGCTGGTGCCCAGCACCGACAGTCCGCCCTCCACCCCGATATGGGGGTTGAAGGTGCGCCGGGCCACCTCCTCGCCGCCGGGGATAGAGATAGTCACGGCAAAGCCGCCGGGATAACAGGCGGCTTCCGCCTCCCGGCGCAGCGCCTCGGTGATCATCTGCCGGGGCACATGGTTGATGGCGGCCTGCCCGACCGGCTGGTCCAGCCCGGGTTTCGTCACCCGGCCCACTCCCGCGCCGCCGGTAATACATATCTCGGGCGTGCCGGGCAGCAGCGTCACCGTGGCGGTCACCGGCAGACCGGTGGTCACGTCCACATCGTCGCCGCCGTCCTTTTCAATGGCGCATTCCGCACCCTCGGCAACGGTGCGGCAGAACAGGGGGGCAACCTCTACTACAATGCCTTTCGGCGTGCGCAGGGCGACGGTTTCCGGTGCTGTGCCGGTCAGCAGCAGCCGGGCGGCCCCGGCAGCGGCCAGCGCCGCACAGGTGCCGGTAGTGTACCCGCAACGCAGCAGCTTCTGCCCGCTGCGCACATAGTGCTCAAATTGGGGCTTTTCCGGCTTTGGTGGACCAAAAACAGCGCTGTACTGTGCTTCCGTCAGGCCGTAGAGCACTTTGATATTTTCTCTGGCAAAGGCCTGTGCCGGGGACATGGGGGCAGAGACGCCGTGCGGCGAAACACATACCACCGCGTCCGCGATCTTCTGCGCCATGTCCAGCTCGTGCAGGGTCACGATGACCGCAAGTTGCTGCTCATGCGCCAGCTTTTGCAAAATGGTCAGTAGCTCTATCTTGCCTTTTACATCTAAAAATGACGTGGGCTCGTCCAGCAGAAGCACCTGCGGCTGCTGACAGACTGCCCGCGCCAGCAGAATGCGCTGCCGCTGTCCGTCACTGACGCAGTTGAAGTCCCGGTTGGCCAGATGCGCCGCGCCCACCAGCTCCAGCGAATTCTGTATCTGCTTTTTGTCCTCGGCGGAAAGGATGCCCAACCGCCCGGTGTAGGGGATGCGTCCTGCCGCCGCAAACTCAAAGCAGGTGGTCAACTCGGTGCGGCGGGTGTGGGGCAGCATCAGCGCCAGCTTTTGCGCCCGGGCGTTGCCGGGGATGCGTGCCAGCTCCTGCCCGTCCAGCAGTACCGCGCCGCCCAAAGGGGCCAGCTGCCCCGCCAATGTTTTGAGCAGGGTGGATTTGCCCGCGCCGTTCGGGCCGATGAGTGCCAGCACCTGCCCCTTGGCAGCGCCCAGCGCGATATCCCGGGCAAGGGCAGCTTTGCCGTAGCCGATGGCAAGGGCGTTGGTTTCAACAGAGTACTTCATCGCACATCCTCCCGGTTGCGGCGCAGCAGCAGCCCAATGACCACCGGCGCGCCGAATACAGCGGTGACCGCGCTGATGGAAAGTTCCATGGGCGCAAACAAGCTGCGGGCGATCAGATCACACAGCAGGCAGAACGCCGCCCCGCCCAAGCAGCACCCGGGCAGCACATACAGCGGGCGGGCACTGCCCAGCAGCTGCTTGACAAGGTGCGGCACCGCGATGCCCACAAAGGAGATAGGCCCGGCAAAGGCGGTAACGCAGGCGGCCAGCAGGCTGGAAAGCAGCACCAGCAGCCGGGAAAACCGCCGCACATCCACGCCCACGCTGCGGGCGTAGGCTTCGCCCATCTGGTAAGCTGCCATGGGCTTTGCAAGGCAGAAGGCCGCCGCCATCGCGGGCAGCACCACCAGCGCTGCCGTGCGCACGTTGCCCCACGTCATGCCGGAAAAGCTGCCCTGCGACCAGTTGTGCAGGTTGACGATGCTGCTGTCCTGTGCAAAGGCCACCACAAACTCGGTGATGGCAGAGCAGATGTAACCGATCATCACGCCGCAGATTACAAGGATGCTCATGCGCTGCACCCGGCGGGCAGCGGCCAGCACAAAGGCCATGGCCGCCATAGCGCCCGCAAAGGCCGCAAGGATGAGTACAGCAGAGCTTGTCAGTAGGCCGTAGTTCAAAAACAGCACCATCACCAGCGCCACCGCCAGCTTAGCCCCGCTGGAAATGCCCATCACAAAGGGGCCGGCAATGGGGTTTGCAAAAAAGGTCTGCAACAGATAGCCCGCTGCCGAGAGCGCAGCGCCCAGCAACACGGCCATCACCGCGCGGGGCAGGCGCAGCTGTGTGATAATGCCTACGCTCAGCGCGTCCTGTCCGCGTCCGGTCAGGGCTGCAAGCACGGCCTGCGGGGTAAGCGCAACGCTGCCCCAGAACAGGCTCACGGCAAACAGCATCGCCAGCAGCAGGGCAAGGCAGCAATAGGAAAAAACAAGGCGTTTGCGGCTGGTCATAAGCGGCTCCTCAGGTAATTTTGGTCAAAAAATGCAGGGTGTCGGGGTCGGCAGTCTCCCCGGTAAAAACAGCGTGGAGGTCCAGCATAAAATCTGCCAGTGCCATGCTCTGCTGGAAAAAGCTGGGCGTCGTGCACCAGATGTTCCCGCTTTGCACCGCCTTGCATTCTGCCAGCAACGCGCAGCGGGCAAGCAGTTCTTCTTTTGTGGAGATGCTGCCCTCGATGGTGCCGTTATAAATGAGCACATCGGCATCCTTGACCCCAGCGTAAAGATCCTCCAGTGGGATATTCATGGTGGAAAGACTGTTGCCGCTGTCGGCAAGGTCTGCAAAAACGTATTCGCCCCCGGCCATGCCGATCATCTGCGCCACATAGTCTCCGCTTTTGCGCACAGTGGCAAGGCCGCTGGAAGTAATGGAGAAAAACGCGCAGCGTTTGCCGGTGGAGGGCTGCTCCAGCAGCGGTGCAATGCGCTGCGCCTGCTGCGCAAAAACCTCCTCGGCAAGGGCTTCTTTGCCCAGCAAGATACCGTACAGTTTGATCCATTCCATCCGTGCCAGCGGGCTGCTCTCGTAGCTGGAGCGCTCCACCAGCACCGGAATGCCGAACCGTTCCAGCTGCTCCTTTACCTCCGGGGTGTGGTAGATCATGGTGTTTTCTACTGCAAGGCCGCATTCTGCGGTCAGGATGCGTTCGTAGTCCGGGGCGCTGTACTTGCCCGCGTAGGCGATGCGCCCGGACTGCATGGCCTGCCTTGCTTCGTCCAGATACCAGCCCTCGGCGCGGGTGCCGGAAAGGGCAATGCTGTCCAGCGCGTCCAGATGGAGGAACAAGTCCATAGCAGAGGTGGACACCAGATAGATGTTCTGCACCGGCTGCTGCAAAACAGTCACGCCCTCTGGCACGGTGCGCAGGGTGGCAGCACCCTCCGGCCGGACAAGGAACTTTGCCTGTGCGTCCGGGATAGTCAGCAGGGTAGAGCCGTCTGCATAGCAGTCGGCGGTAAATTGGGTGGCATAGTCCAGCGGGTAGGCGTGGTCAAAAACCAGCTCGTCTGTATCGGCGGGTGCGGTGGGCGCGGCCGTGCAGCCTGCAAGCACCAGCGCGGCGGCGGGCAGAGCCTTTAAAAATTGTGCGCGGGTCAGCTTCATGGAAGGTTACTCCAAGGTAAAGGTCAGGGTGTATTCGATCTCGTGGGGCTTGCTCATGGCAACAGTGTCGGCGGTAACAGTCAGCGGGGTGCCCAGAGCAGCTACCGGGATCTCAAAGGTGGAGTTGCCCTCGGTATTGGTGGGCAGATACTTCTCGCCGTCCACGATCATGTAGTCGTAGTTGGGGCTGCTCCACACGATGGTGGCAGTCATCTTGCCCTCGGCCACGGTCAGGGCAGCGGGGCTGTCCACGGTGGCGCGGCCGGAGCCGCCCTCCAGCACCACGGCAGCGGTGTATGCACCGTCTGCGGGGGTCTCGGCGGCCTGCTCGGTCTTGGGCTCGGCGTTGCGCACGCTGACGATATGGTCGTACCACTTGCCCTTGGTGCCCAGCAATGCCAGCTGGAAGTCGGTATCCAGTGCTTCTACCGGGATGTCGTAGCCGTACACTTCCTCAGTGGTGCCGTCTGCGTAGGTAACGGTGTCCACGGTGGGGATGAGCCATGCGGTCTTGTTGGCCTCGGCATCGGCGGCAAGGCCGGGGTAGAGGTTCACGATCTTTTTGGAAGCCAGACTGACGTGGAAGGTCATCACGCCGTTTTCCACGGTCAGGGTGCCCTTGCCGTTGCAGGCTTCATTGGGGTGGAACATACTGCTGTCGGTCTCGAAATCAGCGGTATATACGCCATCCGGCAGGGCAGCTTCGGCCACAGCAGAGGAAGCCACCACGGAAGAAGCAACAGAGCTTGCCGCAGCAGAGGAGGCGGGGACAGCCCCGCCGCAGCCTGCCAGAGAAGCAGCCAGCACCACACCGGCCAGAGAAACGATGATAAACTGTTTGCAACGCATAAAATAAATACCTCAGTATCCTAAATTTTTGCCCGGCGTCTAAGCTGCCGGGGCAGGGGGCGTTTTCTCCTCGTGCGGGGAATGCGCCCATAAAAGAAGCCCTCTCCGTATGCTTGGCAGCGCCGGAGAGGGCTTCTGAATCCATTAGCCGTTCAGAAGATCCATAGCGGCCTTGGTATGTGCAATGTACAGCTGCTGGACATCCGCAATGCGGCCCAGACCGGAGATCTGGCAGTCCACACTCTCAAAGCAGCCTGCGGCGGTAAACTGGCTCAGCCAGCTGTCGGCGTCCTCACCGGCCATGTCGTTGTTGGCGTGGTCGCCTGCCACCACCATCAGCGGGCGCAGGATGACCTTGGTGTAACCGGCAGCCTTCACAGCCTCGATGACAGCCTCGCAGGAGGTGTCCTCAGGCTCGCCCTCCACCGTGCCGATGAACACGTTGTCGTAGCCCAAGGTCTGCATGGTGGTCTGCATCTGGCTGTAGCTCACCTTGGCAGTGTGGGAAGTGCCGTGACCCATAAAGACGAAAGCGGTCTTATCGGCGGCGGCAGCAGCGGCGCTGTCGTAACCGGCTTCCTTCACAGCGGCAGCGGTAACAGCCTTGGCAACGGCTTCCTTGTCAGCATTGATGACGGAGGCATCCGCGCCCACCTCGCCCAGCAGGGGCTCGGCCACAGCAACGCTCTCAAACTTGTCGCGGTACTGGTCCAGCATCTCGTTCATCTCGTCATACTCGGCACCGTGCATCAGATGGGTGGGCTGCACGATCAGGTTCTTCACGCCGTTTGCCACAGCGCGGTCCAGCGCCTGCTGCATATTGTCGATCTTCTCGCCATCGCGTGCCTGCACATGGTTGATGATGATCTGTGCGGTAAAGGCGCGGCGCACGCTCCAGTCGGGGTAAGCGGCCTGCAAGGCGTCCTCAATGCCCTTGATGTCGGCAGCGCGGCTGTCGTTGAAGGAGGTGCCGAAGGACACCACCAGCAGCTCGTTCTCACCGATCTCATCGGCGTTGCGGGCATCGTCCTTGGAGGCATCGCCGGTGTCGCGGCCAAAATAGTCGGGGTCGGCGTTCTCGCCCTCCACCAGCTCCTTCTGGGCATCGGTCAAAGCGTCCCATGCAGCCTTTGCGGCTTCGCACTGGGCATCGGTGTCATCGGTGCGCTGCTGCACATAGATGGCGTCAATCAGGTCTGCCACGTTCTGTGCGGCCAGTGCGTCAGCGTCAGCGCCGGAAGCCTCGCTGCTGGCGGCAGAACTGGCAGCAACAGAGGAAGCAGTGCCGGAGGCGGCCCCGCCGCAGCCGGTCAGTACACCGGCGCACAGAGCCAGAGCGGTCAGAGCGGCCGCCGTTTTGCGGATGTTGCGTTTTTTCATCTTGTTTTCCTTTCCTGATGTGGGTAAAATACGGCACCGAACAGAAGGGTACAGGAAAGAGAATCGGCAAAAAACGGGGTCTTTTGCTTGCGAAATGGCAAAGCAAAAAGACCCCGTTTCCTACAGGCTTTTTGGTACAACCAATTCCTCGTGATCTGGGGCGGCAAAGCCCCGGTACCAACAGCGGGCAGGTTTCCTGACTGAAAGCTCAACGCCCGCTGCCGCCTTCCCAAGCCGGATGGCTCAGTGACTGGTGCAAAAGCACCCTGACAGTGGACTCCCTTATCACAGTGACGAGATCGTGCGGGATTGACACCCGCTTCCCTTTTAACGTTCCTGCCGCTGCTCGGTGGGGCAAAGTGACAGAACGCACCTGCTGTTTTCTGTTCAGTTCGTCAAAAAGTATAGCACAGCCCTATACAAAACGCAAGAAAAAACGGAGAAATGCTTGACCTTCCCCCTGCCGGAAGGTGTATACTTGGCTCGAAACTGAAAGCAAGGAGGCAGCCCATGTTAAAGATCGAGCATCTGACCAAAACCTACGGCGGCAAGCCCGCCGTGCAGGACCTTTGCCTGCACATCCGCCCGGGGGAGTTGTGTGCCTTTATCGGGCACAACGGCGCGGGCAAGACCACTACCTTAAAATGTTGCTGCGGTATCCAGCAATTTGATGCCGGAGAAATTTATGTGGACGGCATTTCCGTGCGGGAGAACCCGCTGGAATGCAAGCGCCGCTTGGCCTATCTGCCGGACGACCCGCAGCTTTACGATTATATGACCGGCATCCAGTACCTTGATTTTATCGCAGACATCTTCGGCGTAAGCGCCGCACAGCGGGCGCAGCGCATCCGGCAGTACGGCGATGCTTTTGGCCTGACGCAGGATTTGGCGCAGTCCATCGGGGCATACTCCCACGGCATGAAGCAGAAGCTTGCCATTATTGCGGCGCTGCTGCACGAGCCGAAGCTGATTTTAATGGACGAGCCCTTTGTCGGGCTGGATCCGCTGGCTTCCCATCAACTCAAGACCCAGATGAAGGCCTTTTGTGCGCAAGGCGGGGCGATCTTTTTCTCCACCCATGTGCTGGAGGTGGCCGAAAAGCTCTGCGACAGGGTAGCTATTCTGCGTAAAGGTCAGCTGGTGCGCGAGGGTGCTATGGAAGAGGTACGTGGTGACGACACGCTGGAAGAGGTCTTTCTGGAACTGGAGGATACGGGGGAAGCGCTATGATCCGTGCATTGCTCAAAAAACAGCTACTGGAACTGGGTGCGGCCTTTGTGCGCAGCAGCAAAACTGGCAAGCGGCGCTCCCGGGCAGGAGCATTCGGGTATGCATTGCTGTTTGCAGTGCTGATGCTGCTGGTCATGCTCAGCTTTGGCTCAATGGCGCTGCCGCTGGCGGTAACGCTAGTGCCACAGGGGCTGGACTGGCTCTATTTTGTGCTGATGGAGCTTTCGGCGTTGACGGTCAGTGTGCTGGCCAGCGCCTTTACCAGCTACGGGCATTTGTTCCGCTGCCGGGATAACCAGCAACTGCTGGCGCTGCCCATCCCGCCGGGCGCTATTTTTGCGGTGCGCTGCGGCGGGGTGTACCTGACCGGGCTTATTTATCTGCTGCTGGCGTGGGTGCCCTCGGTGGTCTGCTATGCGCTGGCGGCACCCCGCCCCGGCGAAGCCCTGCTGGCGGCGCTGCCGGTGGCACTGGCGCTGGCGGGAGTTTCCATGGTGCTGGCCGTTCTGCTGGGCTGGGCAGTAGCGCTGCTCAACCGCCGCGCCCGGCACAAAAGCCTTGTCACCGTGGTGGGTACGCTGCTGTTTCTGGCGGTCTACTATGCAGCGTTCTGCTGGGTGAGCAACGCAGTGGACGCCCTTGCGCTGGATGCCGTACAGGCAGGCGCAACCGCCGGTCGTGCTGCTGCACCGCTGCGTTTGCTGGGTCTGGCTGCAGTGGGCAACGTCCCGGCGCTGCTGCTGTTTCTAGCGCTGGCTGCGGCCTGTATGGCGCTGTGCGGTAAGGCGCTGGCAAAGCCCTATCTGCGGCTTTTGACCCTTGAACCGGGCAGAACCAAAGCGGAATACCGCGCAAAGACGCAAAAAAAGCAGCCCCCGCGCCGGGCATTACTGCGGCGGGAACTGTTGCATCTGGGCGCTTGCCCCATGTGGCTGCTCAACTGTGCACTGAGCAGCCTGCTGCTGCCGGTGCTGGGCGTGGTAGCACTGTGGAAGGCCGCAGACCTGCGCGCCTTTACTGCTGCTTACCTGCCGGAGAGCCTGCCTATGCTGGTGTGCGGGATGGTGTGCGCCATAGCCGCCATGAACTTTATCACAGCGCCGTCGGTGTCGCTGGAGGGCGGCACCCTCTGGCTGCTGCAAAGCCTGCCGGTGCCCCCGCAGCAGGTGCTGCGGGCAAAGGCAGAGCTGCAATTGCTGCTCACGCTGCCGGGGGCGTGGTTTTGCGCCGGGTGCGCCATGGCGGCGCTGCGCATTCCGGCAGGGCAGGGGCTGCTGGTGATGGTGGTACTGGCAGCCTTTGTGTGGCTGACGGCGCAGTTTGGGCTTGCTTTGGGGTTGTGCCTGCCCAACCTCCACTGGGTAAGCGAGGCCGCCGTGGTCAAGCGGAGCGCCGCCAGTATGCTGGCGATGTTCGGCGGGTGGCTGCTGGCGGGCGGGGTGCTGTTTTTGCCCCTGATCTTGCTGGACTACGCTGTGCCGCCGCTGGCCGCACAGACTGTTTGTCTGGCTGTGCTGCTGGGGTTGGACTTGCTGCTGCACCGCGGGCTGTGCACCCGCGGCGCAGCCCGGTTTGCCGCCCTGCACTAAAGTGGGAAAAACTTTATTAGAACAAAATCGGGCAGCCTGCGGGCTGCCCGATTTTGCATTTTCACGGGAGAGGGTCGTAATGGAAAACGGCAGGATGCAGTGGCTGTTTCCTGCGGAAACAGCCACTGCGGGAAGAACGATGTTTTTTGCAGTTACAGCGCATCCAGTACGGTGCGGGCGGCGCGGATATTTGCTTCGCTGGTCTGCCAAATCTCAAACTCGGAAAAGCCCGGCAGCCCCATGGGCACACCTTCCCGCCGGAAGGTCATGCGGCTGTCCAGCACCTGCTTGCCGGAAAGGTGGAACGCCCGGGCACCAGTCTGGGCGGCAAGGGCGGGGATGTTGGCAGCAGATACGCCTGCACCAACCAGAATCTCCACCTCCTGCCCGGCAGCTTCCACCAGCTGCCGCAGCAGGGCAGCGCCCTGTGGGGCACTTGCTGCCTGTCCGCTGGTCAGAATGGTAGCAAGCCCTAGCTGCTTTGCGGCTTCCAGTGCGGCAAAGGGGTCGCAGCAGACATCAAAAGCACGGTGCAGGGTGCAGTCCACGGTGCGGTGTGCTTTTTCTGCCGCCTGCCGGGCGGCGGCGTAGATAGGGCACAGAGCATCGGTGTCCAGTGCGCCCGCCGGGGTCAGCACACCGGTCACGATGCCGTCGGCACCGGCGGCTACCAGCTCGGCGGCGCACTCGGCCATCTGTGCAAGCTCGTAATGGTCGTAGCAGAAATCGCCAAAGCGGGGACGGATAAGTGCCCGCACCGGCAGGCCGGTCTCAGCCTTGACCTGACGCAGCAGGGCAGGGGAAGGGGTGGTACCGCCGATGATCAGGTCGGCGCACAGCTCCAGCCGATCAGCGCCGCCGCGTTTTGCCGCCAGTGCGCTGGCGGTGCTGTCTACGCATACTTCCAAAGTATAATTCATTTGAATCTCCTGTAATGTAAAATAGAGCTGCTACACATTTTTTGAATGTAGCAACTCTATCTGGCTTATGTGAAAGATTGCAGTAGGGTTATAATAGCTAAAAAATCATCGGGTGAGGAATTCATTGCATCAATTGCTTGTGCGATAGAATACCCTTCAAAAATATTTTTGAATTCTCTTGTCAGCCCTAAATGTCGTAAAACATTTCCTGATTTCCAACCGCGCGTTTTTTGCCCATCTAAGCCAAGAACCTCGGTGTCTAACTGACAGTGGCCTTTTTTGTCAAACAAAAAGCCTTTTACGATTTTTGCTTTTTGGTCAAAAGTATATGTGTCAAATAAGCGGTCAGGAGTGATTTTCAGGTGTGGAAGTAACATATGGATGGAACTCCTTATACGCTTTCAAGGAAGCGGACAAAACCGGCGCGGCCTGCTTCATCCAGCTTGTACACACCGGCATCGGCCAGCACCTGTGCGAACACATGGCCTACCTCGTCCTGCAAGATCAGGTGCACATTGTCGGCGTTCAGCTCCGGGTGCTTTGCAAGGATTTCCTCTGCCCACGCAGCATGCTTTTGCAGGGCTTCGGGGTACTCTGCGGTGGGCAGATGCGCCACCAGCACATCAGCAAGGTCGAACAGCTCCTGCTTCAGGCGGCTGGGCAGCACGGCCAGACCCATCACCTCGATGAGACCGATGTTCTCCTTTTTGATGTGGTGCAGTTTAGCATGGGGATGGTACACGCCCAGCGGATGCTCCGGAGTGGTGATGTTGTTGCGCAGCACCAGATCCAGCTGATACTTGCCGTCCCGCATCCGGGCGATGGGGGTAATGGTGTTGTGGGGCTCACCATCCGTCTCGGCAAAGATAAAGCAGCTTTCATCGGTGTAGCCGCGCCAGGCAGTCAGCAGCTTATCGGCCAGCTCCACAAGGCGTGTGTCATCTGCACAGGTCAGACGGATGCAGCTCATGGGCCAGTGCACGATGCCGGCCTCTACGTCCTCAAAGCCGGGGAACACCCAAGTCTTTTCAATGGGAGCTTTGGCCATGGCAAACTCGTAATGACCGCCCTGAAAATGGTCATGGCTCAGGATGCTGCCGCCCACGATGGGCAGGTCAGCGTTGCTGCCCACAAAATAGTGGGGGAACAGACCCACAAAATCCAGCAGCTTGCGGAAGGTTGCCCGCTCGATCTTCATGGGTGTATGCTGGTTATTGAACACGATGCAGTGCTCGTTGTAGTAAACGTAGGGACTGTACTGCAAATTCCACGCGCTGTCGTTGATGGTCAGCGGGATGATGCGGTGGTTTTCGCGGGCGGGGTGGTTCATGCGGCCGGCGTAGCCCTCGTTCTCCACGCACAGCTGACACTTGGGGTAAGCGCTCTGGGGTGCAAGCTTTGCGGCGGCAATGGCCTTGGGATCTTTTTCCGGCTTGGACAGGTTGATGGTGATATCCAGATCGCCGTACTCGGTCTTGGTGACCCACTTCAGATCGCGCTTGATACGGTAGCGGCGGATGTAGTCGGTGTCCTGACTGAACTTGTAGAACCAGTCGGTGGCGGCCTGCGGGCCCTCGTTTTCGTACCGCTCCTCAAAGTTGGCGCGCACAATGCTGGGGCGCGGGGTCAGCACGCCCATCAGCTTGGTGTCGAACAGATCGCGTGCGGTGGAGTTATCCTCGCACACGCCGCGGGCAACGGCATCGTCCACAAGGGTCTTGAGGATGCTTTCCAGATCGGTATAGCACACCTCGCCCTCCGGGGCGGTAAAGTCGTCCAGCTGCATGGTCATCAGCAGCTGATTGCGGATATAGATCTCGTCATCAGGCAAAATCAGCCCGGTGTCCAGCCCGTAGTTCACGAGCTGCTGGATGGCAGTGGAGATCACAGCACAGCACCTCCCTCAGGACGAATGCTCAGCACATGGCAGCGGCCTGCGCCGAGGATCTTTTCCATGTTTGCCTTAAAGTCTGCCAGCATCTCCACCGGCACAAAGGCCTGCACCGTACCGGCAAAACCGCCGCCGTGCACGCGCACAGCGCCCTTGCCGCCCAGATAATGCTTGGCAGCGGCGATGGTCACAGCCACCTCCTGATGCTCCTTGTAACCGGCAGGGATGACGTTCTGCAAATACTCCCAGCTACTGTCGCCGGAGGCAGTCACCATCTGCAAAAAGGCATCAAAATCGCCCTCGCGCAGGGCAGCCACCTGCTGGGGCACACGGTCGTTATCGGCGTAGAAGTGGAAGGCGCGCAGCACAGCGCGGTCGCCGCACTGCTTGCGGCAGGCCGGAATATTTGCAAGGAAGGTCTCAAAGGGCACGTCCCGCAGCACCTCGCCGCCGCACACAGCGGCCACAGCGCGGCACTCGTTGGGGATGGCGGCGTACTCGTCGGTCAGGTCGGCATGGTCTGCACCGGAGTCCAGAATGCACAGCGCCAGGCCGGCCTTGGAAAAGTCCACCTGCACCGGCTCCACGTCGGGGTTTGCCTTGTCGGCAAAGTCGATGGTGATAATGTTGCCCACGCTGGAGGCCATCTGATCCATCAGGCCGCAGGGCTTGCCAAAGTAGACGTTCTCTGCCCACTGGCCGATCTGCGCGATCTCGATGGGGGAGACTTTATCGGTCATGAAGCAGTCATTCAGGATCACGCCGATCAGCACTTCAAAGGCGGCGGAGGAAGAAACGCCGCTGCCCTTGGGCACGTTGGAGGAAATGTACACATCCAGACCGGCCAGCTTTGCGCCGCGCTGACGGAAGGCTTCGCATTCGCCGCGCAGCAGAGAGAGGGTAGTGTTTTCCTCTTCCTTGCGGGCAGCAAGGTCATCAAGGCCGATCACACACAGGTCGTAGCCTTCGCTCTGCACGCGCAGCTGGTTCAGGGTGTTGGGCGCGGCGGCAGCGATCATATCAATATTCACGCTGCCGGCCAGCACGCGGCCATGCTGGTGGTCGGTGTGGTTGCCGCCGATCTCGGTGCGGCCAGGGGCACTATACAAACCGGCCTCGGTATGTGCGCCGAAGGTGGTCTCTAACCCGTCCAGGACAGCCGCATAGCGGGCTGCCTGTGCAGGGGTCTCGTCGGGGGTGCAGCAGTACAGCGCAGCCAGACGCGCAGCGTGTGCGCCCTTGGTCAGCTCCTGCTTCCAGGTGGAAATGGACTTCATCATGGAAATTTCCTCCTACTATTATGATCGGAAAAGTCGATGCAGCCGTTCGCAGCTGCCGTAGCTGCTTCTATAATAGTCAAACGCAACGCAAAAAACCATGTGTTATTGTTGCATCTCGATGAAAAGTTGCAAAAAGCGCCTGTGCAGCTCAATCGACTGCTGTCGAACAAATAAAATAAAAGTTTTTCGGGCGAATCAAAATGCTTGGCATAAATGCACACAAATCCCGGAATTTTGAGCGCAGCGCCCAAAAAAGACGGGATGGAAAATTGCACTTTGCACAAAAAAATACCCCCGCACCGATGCAGCCATCGGGCGCGGGGGGTGTAGTTCAGCGGGTAAATTCGCTGCCAGTCAGACCATCAAGGTTCAGCATTCCTTCCAGAGCGGCAATGTCGGCGTTCACGTCCAGCGCGTCGGCTTGGAACAGCTTGTCCAGCTGGTTTTCAAAGGCGGTCACCAGCAGGTCCATGCTGCGCTCGATGCTGTGCTTGGCCTCGGTAATGTTCGTGCCCTCCACCGCCTGCCCGGAAAGGCTGGCGTAGGTGTTCAGCAGCTTGAGGGCGGTAGGCAGATAATAGTTCATAAATTTTTGCAGCTGTGCTTTTTTGTCCGGGTCCTTCTGCGCCAGCGCAAAGATGCGCCCGCTGACCTCTTCCAGCCGGGAGATCTTCTGGCTCATCACCGGGTCGGGGATGGCATCGTTCACCTCCCGCAGTTGGCGCAGCAGGGCGGCATACTCGTCCTCTGCAGCGGGATGAGCTTTAGGTGTCGGGGCTTGCGCGGGCTTTTTCGGCTGCGGGGCTGCGCCGCGCACCACCAGCGTGTCGGTGCGGTTGTCAATATAGGCATCCGCGCCGAAGTATCCGTGCTCGATGGCGCTTTTCACCGCAGCACGTCCCCGGGCAGCGTCCACCCCGGCGGCGGCAAACAGTTCTGGCAGGGGGATATTATCGCGCTCGCCCACAACCTTATCCAGCAGCTGCTCCAGCTTGCGGGTGTGGTTCATCCGCAGACCGGTCAGCAGCGCACCGCCGCCGCCAATGGCCATGACGATATCGGAAAACAGCTCCCCGGGGTCGGGCAGAATCTGCCATGCACCGATGATATCCACCGCATCCGTCACCCCGGCAAACAGGAAAACGGCACCCATGATGGTGCAGAGGACGGCAATATTTTTATGCCACTGCTTTGCACTTTTCTGCTCTGCCGTTGGGATATCGTGGCCGTAGACAGGCTCGCTCTTCCGGTCGGGCTCCGGCCCAAGGTCGGCGCGGTAGTCGCCCCGGTCACGGGCAGCCTCCTGCTCCTCCTTCTGCATCTTTTGGTCGATGCCCTTCAGGATGAACAGCAGCACCCCCAACGGCCCGGACATCGCCATGACGATAAAGATGGCAATGGTGGGGATCTTTGCAAAATAATGTTTTCTCGGCTCCATGAAACAGAATTCCTTTCACAGAAAGATAAAAATAAGACCGCGTTCCACTCTATTATAGCGGAGCGCGGCCTTTTTGTTAAGGGGGTATTTCTGTTCTCGTGAAAATGCGCTTGGAACGGTCCACAGACCGTGACAAGCGCAAAATTAAAACATCTCTTCCACAAAGAGGCCGCTACGCAAATGCACAGCGGCCTCTCCATAAAAGTTTACTTCATCAGGCTGCAAACGGCCTCGGCATAAGCGGCGGGGTCATCCACGGGCAGACCCTCGATCAGCTGTGCCTGTGCGTACAGCAGGGCGCTGTACTTGTTCAGCTTCTCGGTGTCGCCAGCCTCCTGTGCGGCCTTCAGGGCGGCAAACACGGGGTGGTTCACGTTCAGCTCCAGCACCTTGTCGCTCTTCACGCCCTCGCTGCCGGGCTGCTTGGACAGCACCTTCTCCATCTCAATGGACAGCGGGCCGTCAGCGCTCAGGCAGACGGGGTGATCCTTCAGGCGAGTGGAGACCTTGACCTCCTTCACCTTGCCGTTCAAGGCGTCCTTCATGGCATCGAACAGAGCCTTGTTCTCGGCAGTGGCATCCTCGGCGGCCTTCTTCTCCTCTTCGGATTCCAGACCCAGATCACCGCTGTTCACGTTCTTGAACTCCACGGTGCCGTCCTTGCCCTCGGCATCCTTGCGGGGGTAGCTGTGCAGGATCTGCAGGCAGAACTCATCCACATCCTCGGTCAGCAGCAGTACGTCAAAGCCCTTGTCCAGCACAAGCTCTGCGGAGGGCAGCTTTGCCAGACGGTCGGTGGAATCGCCTGCGGCAAAGTAGATGTACTTCTGCTCAGCGGGCATCTTGTCGATGTACTCCTGCAGGGTGACCATCTTCTGCTCCTTGGCAGACCAGAACAGCAGCAGGTCGCGCAGCAGTTCGGCGTGCATTCCGTAGTCAGAATAAGCACCAAACTTGATCTGACGGCCGAACTCCTTCCAGAACTCCTCGTACTTCGCACGGTCGTTGTTTAGCATGGCGTGCAGCTCGTTCTTGATCTTCTTTTCCAGTGCGTTATGGATCAGCTTCAGCTGGCTGTCCTTCTGCAGCATCTCACGGCTGATATTCAGGCTCAGATCCTGACTGTCCACAATGCCTTTTACAAAGCTGAAGTAATCCGGCAGCAGGTCAGCGCACTTTTCCATAATGAGCACACCGGAAGCGTACAACGCCAGACCCTTCTCGTAGTCCTTGGTGTAGAAGTCGTAGGGGCGGTGGCTGGGCACGAACAGCAGGGCGTTGTAGTTGGCAGTGCCTTCGGTGCGGCTCACGATGACCCGGGCGGGGTCGGCGTAATCACCGAACTTATCCTTGTAGAAGCTGTTGTACTCCTCATCGGTCACTTCGCTCTTCTGCTTTTTCCAGATGGGGATCATGCTGTTCAGGGTCTCCAGCTCGGTGTAGGTCTCCCACTCGGGCTTATAATCTTCGGGCTTGGGGTCCGGTTCGGGCTTCTGACGGCTCTTTTCGCGCTCCATCTGGATGGGGTAGCGCACATAGTCGCTGTACTTCTTCACGATGGCCACGATGCCGTATTCGTCCAGGAAGTTGTCGTATTTCTCGGTGTCAGTATCCGGCTTGATGTGCAGAATGACCTGGGTGCCCACGGTATCCTTCTGGGCGGGGGTCATCTCGTAGCCGTCCACACCGGAGGACTCCCACTGCCATGCCTCGTCCGAGCCATAAGCCTTGGAGATAACCGTCAGCTTATCGGCCACCATAAAGGCGGAGTAGAAGCCCACGCCGAACTGACCGATGATATCAATGTTCTCGTCCTTGTTGTCCTTCTTGAAATCCAGAGAACCGGAGTGTGCAATGGTGCCCAGATTCTGCTCCAGCTCTTCCTTGGTCATACCAATGCCGTTATCCTCCACGGTCAGGATGCGGTTTTCCTTATCGCGGGTGATGAGAATACGGAAATCGCCCTTGTTCATGCCCACGGAGGTGTCGGTCAGGCTCTTATAATACAGCTTATCAATGGCGTCCGAAGCATTGGAGATCAGTTCCCGCAGGAAGATCTCTTTATTGGTATAGATGGAGTTGATCATCATGTCCATCAGTTTTTTGCTCTCTGCCTGAAATTCTTTCTTGGCCATAATACAAAACCTCTTTTATCACATATTTGGTGCACCGTACCCGGTAAACTGCCGGAATACTTAGCACTCATAACTTCTGAGTGCTAATATACAACGACTTGCAGGGAAAATCAAGGCTTTTCATAAAAAGTTAAAATTTGTTCTCCTGTGCGCGAAGCGGCGCTCCGGATTCGTTTCTTATATGGAAAATAAAATTTCTTGCAAAGTCTTTCCCACTTTTGCGCAGACTGTGCTATAATGGAACGAGTATGCCGGAAGGATGTGAGAAAATGTCAAAACAGGGCGATGCCGCCTACGCATGGTTCTTAAAGGGCTATAATTGCAGTCAGAGCGTGGTGGCGGCGTTTGCACCCCAGCTTGGCCTGACCGAGGAGATGGCCCTGCGCCTTTCCGCAGGGTTTGGCGCAGGCATTGGCCGGATGCGGGAGGTGTGCGGGGCGTTCTGCGGCGTGGTGACCGTGCTGAGCATGGTCTATGCCGACCCCACAGACCCCAAGGATAAATCCCGGATGTATGCACTGGTGCAACAGGCGGCAGAGCAGTACCGCACCCGCAACGGCGGCGGCAGTATCATCTGCCGGGAGCTGCTGGCAAAGGCAGGCGCTGCCCCTGCTGGGGGTACGGCGGCAGAGGACCGCACCGCAGACTATTATAAAAAGCGACCCTGCCCGGAGCTGTGCCGCATCTGCGCCGACCTGTGTGCAGAATTTATTGCGGCGCACCCGGAGGGACGGCACGGACTATATAAGGAGGATGCGTAAATGCAGCTTGAACAACTGGAATTGACCGGCGGCGGTACGCTGACGCTCTACCTGCGGGAGAGCGTGGAGGCCATGCCGCATTTCCGGCAGCGTCCGCTGGTGCTGGTGGTGCCCGGCGGCGGCTATACCCACGTCAGCCCCCGGGAGAGCGACCCCGTAGCGCTGCAATTTGCGGCAGCTGGCTACCACACGGCGGTACTGCACTACGCAGTAGGGGAGAGCGCCCGGGATGCGCTGCCCATGCGGCAGCTGGCACAGGCCATCGGCCTTGTGCGGCAGCACGCAGAACAGTGGAATATTTTGCCGGATAAGATCGCTTTGTGCGGCTTTTCTGCCGGCGGGCATCTGGCACTGTCCGGTGCGGTGTGGGAGATCCCCGGCATGGCAGACCAGCCGCGGCCCAATGCCTTGCTGCTGGCATACCCGGTGGTCACCGCCGGAGAATACGCCCACAGGGACAGCTTTGTGCAGCTGACAGGCACGCAGGATGTTGCCGCCCACCAGCGCTTTACGCTGGAGGATAAGATCACCCCGGTCACACCGCCGGTGTTTGTCTGGCATACCATGGAGGACGAGACCGTCCCGGTGGAAAACACCCTGCTGTTACTGAACGCTCTGCACAAGGCAGGCGTTCCGTGCGAAGCACACTTGTTTGAAAAAGGCTGCCACGGCACCAGCATCTCCACCCCGGAGGTGGACGCCGACAGCGCCCACCGCAACCGCTGGGTTAAACTTGCGGTGGAGTGGCTGGACGATACCTTTTCTTTCCATGCCTGAGATAATCGACTGAAACAGAAAAAGCGTTTGTGAATTTTGGCCGTACCTACAAAAAATTCACAAATAAACCGTTGACTTGCACAGGCGTATGCCGTATACTGTCCAACGGGGATAAAACCACGAAAGAAGGAAACAAAAATGGTTATGGATCCCACACTGCCGCGCATCAAGGTGCGCGATCTGCTTATGCAGGCATTCCTCACCGGCTGGGAGCGCTCCGATAAGAGCACCTCGCAGGACGAATACCTGCAAAGCTCTATTCAGGTCATTGAGATGCTTCAGGTAGAGCCGGAAAACCTCTACGCAGAGGAAGGTCTTGGCCTGCCGGACGGCGAAGAGGTGGATCATCTGGATGATCTGCTGCGCGCGGACGGCTTCTGGCTGTACTACGGGGTGGAAGCAGAAAACTTCTTCCTGATCCAGTGGTACCCGGACGAGGCTTCTGCCAATGCAAAGCTTGCCCAGCTGGAAGAACTGGGCGACGGCAAGCAGTATCTGGTAGACCTGACCCTCAAGCGGGCAAACCCTTCCGAGGCTGAAAACTTCGGCAATTCTAACCCGGTGCAGCTCCGCTCCTGAAACAAACGTTAACGTATTGAGTTGAAAGGAAATTTTGCTCATGCAGCTTTCTGTTACGGAACGCGAACGGCTTTATGCCATTTTGGAAAAATACGATCAAAACCCCAAGGTGCAGCAGATGCGGGAGTTCATCCAGCACGGGGACGTTACCACCTATCAGCACTGCAAGAATGTGGTGCTGGTCAGCTGTTGGCTGAACCATCGGCTGCATTTGGGTGCAGACGAGACTTCGCTGGCTGTCGGTGCTTTCCTGCACGATTTTTATCTGTATGACTGGCACAAAAAGGGTACCTTCCATGGCATCCGCCGCCTGTTCGAGATGCACGGCTTCTCCCACCCGGGCTGCGCCTGCGTCAATGCAGAACAGGTGTTCCATATCACCAAAAAGGAACAGAGCATCATTTCCAGCCACATGTGGCCGCTGACCTTCCGTCATGTGCCCAGCTGCCGCGAGGCCATCATCGTCTGCCTTGCCGATAAGTACTGCGCTGTGGTGGAAAGTATGTTCAAGCACAGCCGCGTGGCTGCCGCCAAAAACGCCAACGGCGAATACAACGAGTGGTAAAACCGAAGCATCACAAATAACAGGAGCCGCTGCACCCAAAAAGTGCAGCGGCTCCTTCTGCCTTATACGTCGTGAAAAGACAGAGCGGGAAAAACTGCGGATTTTTCCGCTCTGCAAATAAAAATAATTCTGTGCCCGGTGATATATGCTCTAAGTGACTTCTTAATCATGATTTTGTCATGGTTAGTGAAGCAATCACTTAGAGCATTTTTGTTTCAGGAGGTACAGCCATGAGAAATGAAAAAATCACCCCACTGTACGAGCGCCTGAGCCGGGACGACGAGTTACAGGGCGAGAGCAATTCCATATCCAACCAAAAACAGATGTTAGAGGATTTTGCCCGCCGGAATGGGCTGCCAAACCCTACGCACTTTACAGATGATGGTATCTCAGGCACCCGTTTTGACCGCCCCGGATTTTTGGCGATGATGGAGGAAGTGGAGGCAGGGCGTGTAGAGGCAATCGTCATCAAGGACATGAGCCGGTTGGGGCGCGACTATCTGAAGGTCGGTCAGGTCATGGAGGTTTTGCGGCAACGCGGTGTTCGTCTGATCGCCATCAACGACGGTGTGGACAGTCTGAAAGGCGATGACGATTTTACCCCATTCCGCAACATCATGAATGAATTTTACGCCCGTGATACCAGCAGGAAAATCCGTTCTGTGTTTAAGGCAAAAGGTATGAGCGGCAAGCACCTGACCGGCACTGTGATTTACGGCTACTTATGGGACGAAAAACGGGAGCATTGGCTGGTAGATGAGGAAGCCGCCGAAGTGGTACGCCGTATCTTCTCCCTCACGCTGGAGGGATATGGGCCTTATCAGATTGCCTGCAAATTATCCGCAGATCGGATTGAAATTCCCGTCGTACACCTTGCCCGCTTCAACGAGGGTGTGAACCGTTCAAAGCCGGTCAAAGACCCCTATGGATGGGGATCATCTACCATCGTGAACATTTTGAAAAAACGAGAGTATTTGGGACACACCATCAATTTCAAGACCCGCAAGCACTTTAAGGACAAGAAAAGCCACTATGTTTCTGAGGACGAGTGGACGATCTTTGAGAATACCCATGAAGCCATTATCGACCAGCAGACCTTTGATTTGGTGCAGAAAATCCGTAGCAATGTACGGCGTTATCCAAACGGCTGGGGCGAAGCGGCTCCCCTCACAGGCTTACTCTATTGTGCCGATTGTGGCGGCAAGATGTATGTCCACCGCACCAACAATGGCAAGCGGATTTCTCAATATACCTGTTCCAATTATACCAAAGTTCCGTGTGGGACACTATGCCTTACACAACACCGTATCAATGAGAGTGCTGTTCTGACATTGGTTTCCGACACACTCCGGGCTATCGCTGAATATTCGAGAAATGACCGGACGGAATTTATTCACACTGTTCAGGAGACGCAGGTTGCTCAACAGAGTGCCGATATATCGAAAAAGCGCAGGCATCTGGCTACTGCCCAAAAGAGAGCCGGAGAACTGGAAAAACTGATTTGCAAAATCTATGAGGATAACGCCCTCGGCAAGCTGCCGGATACACGATATAAGGCGCTTGATGCACAGTATGCCAAAGAGCAGGACGCACTTGAGATTGAAATTGCGGAGTTGGAAAAGGCTGTTACCGGCTATGAGCAGAGCCAGAAATCAGCAGAGAAATTTATAGCCCTGATTGATAAGTACGAGAATTTTGACACGCTGACAAATACCATGCTCAACGAGTTTGTAGAGAAAATCCTTGTCCATGAACGCTCCCGAAAAGGCAGTCAGGATACCACGCAGGAAATTGAAATCTACTTTAATTTTTTAGGACGCTATATCCCACCATCCTTACAGCCGGTTCCTTTAACCCCAGAGGAACAGGAAGAATTGCGGAAAAGAGAAGAACGCAAGGACAGGCTCCATCAGAACTATTTGAAGCGGAAAGCCAGCGGCGCACAGAAACGGTATGAGGACAAAATCAAGGCGAAGAAAAAAGCGGAAATGGACGCTAAGAAAGCCCTGATCCGGGCTGAGGATATGAAAAAAGGTGTTTTTTCTACTGTCGGGCAGCTGCCAAAAGAAGAACCGCGCAAAGGCAGCATAGCAGCCAGCGCAGCAGTCTAATCATCACGGAGCAAAGGAGCATGAATATGAGTAAGTTGACTTACATTCGTTGTGGAGATTATGATATACCCAACCTAAAACTTTCTGAACAGCCGGAAACTTCTATCGGCAAGTACGGCAGGATGCGAAAGTCCTACCTGAAGGAACACCGTCCTATTCTCTACAACCAACTGCTGATGAGCGAGAAACTGTATCCGCACCTGTTAGAGATTGATTGGACAGCGCAGGAGCGCGTGGACACCATGTTGCCTCACATGATGGAGGCTGCGGGTGTCACTGAGGAACTGAAAGCCTGTGATCCTATGCGCTGGGTAGGACTGATGAACACATTAACGGCACAGATTGAGGAAATTTTAATCAGGGAACTGATTTGCAGTTGAATGGGAGGTGTGGGAAATGCTGACCTTTGAAAAGGTTCTGGAAGTGTTTCAGGCATATCTGGATGATGATCCTCTGTATGAGGTGGTGCAGACCAGCCACGGTTATACATTGATGGCATGGGAACCTCACCGGAATGACTGGTACAGCGCCGAAATACAGAAAACTCCGGAGGATTTGCGAAACGCCTTGCTGGATACATACGCCAACTTTCTGGAAGATAAGATTACCGGAAATGACCGCGATCTGACTGTGACAGAAACCGGAGAAATCCAGCAGAGGTGCCGGGAACTTTGGGAAAAGTGCCGGGAAACTTGATATAGAAACGCCAGAAGGAGGCCGCGATTATGCGTCCTCCTTCTGCTTCGCAGTCTGTTCCATTTTGAGCGCCCCGTCTATGGCACCTTCGATAATCGGCAGGTATTCTTCAGGGCAAAGCTTCAGCTTGTGGCTGACCCGTTGCCGCTGTTCGCTTTCTTCCCGCATGATCTCCGGGTTAAAATATCGCTCTACGGGAAGTCCGCAGACCTTAATCAACTGGATCATCACAGGCAGGCTCGGAATCGCACCTTGATTCTCAATGTTGGCAAGATACCGCCATTCAATCCCAACCATTTCTGCCAATGTTTTTCGTGCCAGACGCTTTGCCTCTCGTGCGGCTTTGACATCTGCGCCGAAGGTTTCAAAACCGGGACAATCTTCAACTTTCGCCATATAACATCACCCAGTTACATTGTATAATTCATACTTTGCCCGTGGAATGTTGCCATATGCAGTTTGATTGAAGTTTATAATTCATATTTCGTTTCTTGCATTGTTCGAGAAAGAGAACTATAATATATCCTGTGGAGGTGCGAAATGGACTATATGACATTGAAAGAGGCCGCCGAAAAGTGGGGCGTGACACCTCGTAGGGTAAATTATTATTGTGCCGGTGGGCGTATCCCCGGCGCTGTGAAAATGGCCGGTGTTTGGCTGCTCCCTAAAACTGCGGAGAAGCCGCTTGATGGCCGGACAAAACAAGGAAAGGAACTACGCCATGAATAAAATTTTGATTATAGATGATGACAGAGAACTGTGCGCTTTGATTAAACGCAGCGTACAATCGGAACATATAGAAGCCGATTTTTGTAATACCGGAAAAGAGGGCTTGCAGAAATTAAAAGAGCAGGAGTATCAGCTTGTGGTGCTGGATGTGATGATGCCCGGTATGGATGGCTTTGAAACGCTGGAAGAAATCCGCAAAGAGAACAGCCTGCCGATTTTGATGTTTACATCCAAAAATGACAGCATTTCTAAAGTGCGGGGCTTACGGGCCGGGGCGGACGATTATCTGACAAAACCGTTTGATATGGACGAACTGATTGCCCGTATTGCGTCCCTCATTCGCCGCTACACCCGCTTTAATCATCAAGCCGGAGCTGTGCAAAAACTGGATTTTGATGGATTGCAAATTGACCTTGAAAATCGTTCTGTTACGACGGAAAATGGCACTTTTGAACTTCCACCAAAGGAATTTGATCTGCTCCTGTACTGCGCAAAGCATCAAGGAAAAATTTTGACAAAACAGCAGATTTATGAGGAAGTTTGGGGCGAAGAATATTTCTATGATGACAGTAACATTATGGCGATTATCAGCCGGCTTCGTAAAAAATTAGAAGTCAATCCTTCAAGCCCAAAGTATATCCAAACGGTCAAAGGGATTGGCTACCGCTTTAATAAGGAGGTATAGCCAATATGGAAATCATCGTTTTCTTGTCCATTGTGATTGCTGTTGTGGCTGTGCTGACTTCCATCGTTCTCGTTCGGCGCGTAAAAAAACAAATCGCAGAAATGACCGATGTGCTGGTTGATGTGAAAAACGGAAATGGCAACCGGCGTATTCTGTCTGCAACAAATGAATTGACAGCACCTCTTGCCTATGAAATCAATGAGATTGTTGTGTCCTATGAAAGCAGACTTTCAACTGTACGGCAGACAGAAGAAACCAACCGCCAGCTTATGACGAGCCTTTCCCATGATGTTCGGACACCCCTTACCACTCTGATTGGGTATCTTGACGCTGCACACAAAGGACTGGTCACAGGAAAAGACCGGGATGATTATATTGAAACCGCCCGACGGAAAGCCCATGATCTGAAAGAATATATTGATGTGCTCTTTGACTGGTTCAAGTTAAATTCCAATGAGTTTGCTTTGGAAATCCAGAGCGTTGAGGCCGCAGAGCTGACAAGAAATATCCTGATTGACTGGATACCGATTTTTGAGGATAAACAGGTTGATTATGACATTGATATTCCCGAACAGCCTGTCCGGGTAAGATTGGATATGGACAGCTATATGAGGATCGTCAACAATCTCATTCAAAATGTAATCGCTCACAGCCATGCAGACAAAATCAAAATTGTCCTGTCAAAGAAGGAAAATAACATGGAGCTGCTGCTGGCGGATAATGGAGTAGGAATTGAGAAAGACGATTTGAAACACATATTTGAACGGCTTTATAAGTGTGATAAAGGACGCTCCGAAAAAGGAAGCGGACTTGGTCTTTCTATTGTCCATCAGCTTGTAGAAAAGATGGGTGGAAGCATAACAGTTGAAAGCTTTCCGGGAGAAGGAACTGAATTTATGTTGCTTTTTCCTTTGGAGATTTAAGCGGGTTCCCGTCTTTATGGCGGGAACCTTTGTCATTTTTGCCGGATTTCAAATTGCAAGGTTAATGCAAGGTTGCGGCAAGGTTAATGCAAGGTTGGCGTGATAGAATACCTTACAGAACAGGAGGTTTTGAATATGGATACAAATTACATCATTGAAACAAAAAATCTGACGAAGCAATATGGCTCACAAAAGAGTGTGGCTGACTTAAATATCCATGTGAAGCGTGGGAGAATTTATGGTCTGCTGGGCAGAAACGGAGCCGGAAAAACCACTACCATGAAAATGCTGTTGGGCTTAACGAAGCCGACTTCCGGGGAGGTCAAAATCTGGGGGAAACCCTTGCAGGGGAATGAAAAGAAATTGCTGCCCCGTATTGGTAGCTTGATTGAGTCTCCCGGCTTTTATCCCAATCTGACCGGCACAGAGAACCTGCGTATCTTTGCTACCCTGCGGGGCGTACCAAACAATCATGCCATCAAAGATGCTCTGGATCTGGTAGGACTGCCTTACAAAGATAAAAAGCTCTTTTCACAGTATTCTCTTGGTATGAAGCAGCGGCTTGCCATCGCCCTTGCCGTTATGCACGATCCAGAACTTTTAATTTTGGATGAGCCGATCAACGGTCTCGATCCTATCGGTATTGCAGAAGTACGCTCCTTTATTCGGGAGCTTTGCGACGCAAGAGGAAAAACCATTTTGATTTCCAGTCACATTCTTTCGGAGATTTCCTTGCTGGCTGACGATATTGGAATTATCGACCACGGCGCATTGCTGGAAGAAGAAAGCCTTGCTGAACTGGAGCAAAAAAGCAGTAAGCATATCCGGTTTACACTCTCTGATACTGCACAGGCGGCAAGAATTTTGGAACGCAATTTCCATGAAAACCATTTTTCCATACAGGACGACCACAATCTGCGCCTGCACAACCTTGATCTGCCTGTGGGGAAAATTGTAACTGCCTTTGTAGAAAACGGATTGGAGGTATCGGAGGCGCATACCTGTGAAGAAAGTCTTGAAGATTACTTCAAGCGTGTGACAGGGGGCGAAGGAATTGCTTAAACTAATCAAATGCGAATTTTTGAAATTAAAACGGAAGCCCTTGGTATTTATTTCTCTGCTGCTTTCTGTTTTCATGCCATTGGCTTATGCTTTCTTTCTGGCAGATGTAAACACTGATGTGGATGCTGTAAATGGAGTGATGTCCAGCCTGTTCCAGCTCAGTGCTTATTTGCTTTTGATGCCGCTCCTTGTGATACTGGCTTCCAATCTGCTGTTTGAGGAGCTGGACAATGACACACTAAAAAACCTTGTTACCATACCGATAAACAGAACCAAGTTGGTGCTGTCCAAGATGCTGATTTTGCTATTGTTTGCCGTTGGCTTTATGGCAGTTGGAGGATTGGTAAATCTTGCGGTTTTGCTGTTTCAGGGCTGGGAGCCGGTTGGGTTTTGGACCTTGTTTGGCGTTGGGATAGAAGAAGGGCTGATTATGTGGGTAGGCGCACTTCCATGTATCCTGCTCGTTGTTCTTCTTAATAAAAACTATATCGTGTCGGTCGTGATTACCTTTTTCTATACGACTGCAAATTATATCCTTTCGATGAGCGATGCGTTCCTCACACAGCCTTTTGGTTTGAATATCGGAACCCTGTTTCCGGGACCGCTGGCTTTCCGCTGGACCTTCCAATTTTATGACCAAAGCCAGACCAGTGCGGAATTGGCAGACTTGTTGGAACGGATCAGTCCGTATTTTCTGAATGGTGTTCAGGTGTTCGGTGTGATTGTTGGGGAAGCCGTTGTATTTCTTGCGCTGATTGCGTTGGTTTACCGGCGCCAGGAAATCTAAGGGGGTGTAATTATGTGGAATTTATTAAAAGCAGAATTGCTCAAGCTACGCCGGTGCCAAATACTTTGGGTGGGGCTGGTGGCGCTTGCACTCTGTCCGTTGGTGCAATATGGGAGCCAGCTGATTGTGGAGGCGGAGTACCGAAATCCAAACTATGATTTTTCCACTCTGTTTGAGAATGTTGTCTGGGGCAATACGCAGATGTTTTTTCCGATTTCACTGGTGATGATTGGCAGCTGGCTGATTGACAGAGAATCCACCCATGATACGCTGAAAAACATCATGACAATTCCTGTTTCCATGCCGAAAATGCTGGGAGCTAAGCTCTTTTGGGTCGGGATTTTTGCAGTCCTGCTGGGAATATACAGCGTTGGCGTTACCTTGATTACTGGATTGACGGTTGGATTATCGGGACTGACAGTGGAAGTGTTTTTTCATGGAGGTACACAGATCGTGTTGGCAGCTCTGACGACCTATTTGGTCTGTATGCCGCTGATCTTGATTTTTGGGCAGATCCGAGGGGCATATCTGGGAGGTTCCATTCTGGCGTTTTTCCTTGGATATAGCATGCTGTTCTTCAAAGGCGGTATCCTTGCCAGCATCTATCCGTTTTCTGCTGCGCTGATTTTAGTGGGCTTTGACATGAGTGGATATGCCGGAACAACCACAGCCCCGAATCCTTTGCTGGCAGTCATTGGGGTTGGCATCATGGTTCTCTGGGCGGTGCTGTTGTTACTGATGTCCAGTAACAAAAAAGAAATAAAATCCCGTAAACAGGCAAATTCCAAGGGAAAAGGAAAGCGTGCTGTACGCAGGAAAGGAAGGTGATACCTGTGAAGAAAATAGTTCTATCATTATGCTTGATACTGTTGGGCGCTTCTGTGCTTTCCGGTTGTACAAAAGATGAAGTTCTCGATCAGTATAACAATATTGTTCAGTCTGCTGGTTCCATAGCACTTACCGGAAATTCATCCTTACAAGGTACGAAAGAAAAAGGAATTGATGATTATACAGGAAGCTATACAGCCAACTATGAGGATTTTTCAGATACAGAGTATTTGTTCGGCGGAACTTCCATAAAGCGTGAAGCGGGTAAGGATCTGTCTATTGACTGCGCGCTGGAGGTTACGGATGGAACTGCAAAAGTATTTTGGATTTCTGGAGCTGATGAAGAAGTCACTTTGCTTGAAACAACCGGAACATATAGTGATACAATTACACTCCCTGAAGGTGGAAACTATATCGGCATTGAATGTGAAAATTTCACTGGAAGCATTGAATTGAATATGGAGTAACATTCTGCCGGACGACGGCAAAAGAAAAAAAGCCGTCGTAAAGCAGACACATTTCCACGCGCCTATGAAGCGGTGGCTTTGATTTCAGAGCCGCCGTTTCTTTTCGTTTATCCTAAACCAACGACGACCTAACACCGTGTAAATCCACGGCGGCACATAGGAGGATGCCGCCGTGTCTATGTTTGCCTTTTTTCACAGTACCCATGACCTGCACCAGCTAAAAAAAGCCTGTTCCCAGCAGCGGAGCAATGCGGTCAGAAGTATGCACTATACCATGTAATTAAACAGCAAAATATATTCCATGACGCTCGTATGGCTTTATGCCGTCCGGGCGCTTTTTTGTCCCTATGGAGCCGGAACATCGGGTCAGCATGGCCCGAACTTTATCCCCGGTGCCGCGCCCCACCACCCCATTCAGATTTTCCCAAAAAAGTCTGAATGGAGGAAGGACAGATGGAAGTTACCATCAATTATAACGGACAAGCTGTGGCCGTGGAGGTCACGCTGGAAGTCTATGAATTTCTTGACCGGGCCGATCACAAAACGGAGAACCTGTTCCATGAACAGCGGCGGCATTGGGATGGCCGGGAGTTTGACGAGTACATCATTACCACCGAGGGTGTAGGAGCCTACGGCGAAACGCCGGAAGAATACCTTTGCCGCAAGGAAACACTGCATGAGCTGATGGCTGTTCTGGACACCTGTACCGAGACCCAGCGCAGCCGGTTCCTACTCTATGCGTTTGACGGGCTGAGCCTTGCAGAGATCGGAGCGGTGTGCGGCTGCTCCAAAGTGGCTGTGTATCAAAGTGTGGAGGCGGTCAGAAAAAAATTTATAAATTTCTTTGAGAGCAGGCTTAACGAATGACCTGTTTTCTGGCTACCAAGTGAAAGGGATCATTTCCCTTATCTCAGCGAGGGGCGGACAGCGGACGAGCTGCCCGCCTCTCCGATTTTCAGGAGGTAAGCCTATGAAAACAATCAATCTGCGGTGGATGTATCCCCACTACCGGCATGACGAGTTTGTGGATGTTACGGACGAGGTATGGGCAGCGATGTATCAGGCCCAGCGGGAGATGGAGAACTATGAGCGTCGGAAAGTCTACCACCGCGCCTACTACTCTCTGGAGGCATACAGCTGGCTGGAAAATTACGCACTGGAACACAGCAGATCGCCGGAAGATATTTTGCTGGAACGAGAAGAAATGACCACCCGCCTGCACCTGATTGCAGCTCTGCCGGTGGCTCTGGCTCATGCCACTCCGACACAGGCCCGCCGTGTTCACGCCTACTACATTGCTGGTATCAAGCAGTCGGAAATCTCCCGGAGAGAGGGCGTCCACAGCAGCAAGGTCAGCGTTGCCATCCGTCGAGGTCTGCGGAATATGCGCCGCTGCTATGATGACCTTTTTCAAACAGAGTGAGGGCGTGCCTATGCAGACCATCAATCTCAAACAATATTATCCATTTTGCAAAGAGGACATTTTTGTGGAGGTGTCCGATGAGATCGTCGAAGCGTTTCTTCTGGATAAGAGAGCCGAGGCCGCCAGAGAACGCAAGATGTTCCGGTATAAGGCGTTTTACTCCCTCGATTGTAACGATGGAATCGAAAATGCTGCAATCGGCTGGGCGCAGCCATCGCCGGAGGATCATCTGATAGAAAAAGAAGAATTAGCCGAATACGAAGAACTGATACGGCGATTGTATGAAGCCATTTCTTCCCTGCCGCCTATGCAGGCTCGCCGTGTCCACGCCCGCTATATGCTGGGTATGAAAGTGAAAGATATTGCCGCAATGGAGGGTATCACACCATCACAGGCGGGAAAATCCATCCACGCTGCACTGCGGAGGCTGCGCCGGTACTTTGCGC